>CERR01081064.1_pt1 | contig 11513 bp, 18 predicted proteins | sample 530841 | NCBI WGS metagenome assembly CERR01 (sample SAMEA2621021, study PRJEB7988) | marine metagenome | biome: marine biome (ENVO:00000447); feature: surface water layer (ENVO:00002042); material: "saline water (ENVO:00002010), including plankton (ENVO:xxxxxxxx)" | depth 5 m | reverse complement strand
CTTTGGGGTGTATTTGTTGCATCAATAAAGGTCTGATAGAGCCACACACCGGTTCCCCAGTGTCTATTCATCACATACATGGGCGCACTTCGCCAGAAGCCCACCTGTATGTACTCCCGTTGTGCCAATGGCATCACGACACACCCATGGGCTTAGATAATCAGCTGAATGATAAGTACCAGTTTGTTTTCCCTCTGCATGCAAAGGGGGCGGATGGTGGGAAGGTGCGCTGGGAAGAAGTGAACGGTTCGCAAATATCGTTATTGATTGAAGTCCACAAGCTAATAAACGCTACACCAAAAGAAATTCCCTCTGAATTGCAAAACCTGACAACTGGATAACGGTACTCCCTAAGCCAATTAGGGCGATAAAACTTTATAACTAAAGAGTAGTAGGAATAGTTATGCAAAAAAATATAACAAGAGCAGTACTTAAAGAGCGCTTAAATACATTGCCGGGTCTTCTCCAATTAGAGAGGCGCATGGACAGAAATAAAGTAGAAGAGATACATAGAGTCAACAGTGAAATACGCTGTAAGTTTCTATCTGAGGTTTTCGGTGGCCGAACGGTGAACTGCCATATTACGACTGACTTTGTTGTGATGTGCCAAGATATGGACGATGTGGCGCAAGTAAAAGCGCAGCTTAAGAGTATGGGATTTAAAAACGTCCACACATACCACCCGCTTATCCATGCTGGTGGTACAGAGTCACGCAGAGACCCTGAAAACCCTTATGCTGTTAATGTTTCATCGGTAGATGATCTAATCATTGGGAAAACCGCAGAGAAGCATATGCAGATTTTAAAAAATGCGTTACAGCCTCTAATGGATGATGTGTGCTTTATCTATGCTTATGGAGGTCAAATAAGCGTCCGTTTTGGTGAACTAGCTTCTGCCCAGGCATTAGATAAGTTCTTAAAGGAAGTCTTCAGTCGAGCTGATGAAGAAGAAGCATTTAGCGGTTCGTCACTAATTAGGCCGCACTCACTGGACACCTGGACGGTAGATTACCAGCTAAAACCATAAGCATTCATTCATAAAAACGCTGAGCTTTTAAATTGGAATAAAGGCTCAGCAACCGCTCCGCTCTTTCCCCCAAAATACACATTCTCTCCTCCTGTTGCACATTAATCACATACCGGAACAGGAGTGACACAACCATGAAATGCACAGAGAACTTTGACCTATTCGACCTAACTGGCGCAGACAAGCTAGCGGCAGATTCAGTAGAGGCGAGAGACGCACTTATTCGCGAATATGCAAACAACGACGATATCAAATGCCACTTCTACCTATCTGATTCGGCTGGAAAAGATAGCCAGTTCGCAAAGCTAAAGGTTTTGGAGCTTGTTCCACATCACAAAATAACTGTAGTACATGCGAACCTAACTAGCGAAGTAGAGCATGATGGAGTTATTGAGCACATAGAGAAGTTCACACCACCAGCAATACCAGTAGAGGTAGTTCAAAATCCTTACAGAAACCTTATTGATGGAATTTTGCTTCGTGGAAAATTCATGGGCGGAATCGCACGCTTTTGCACCTCAGATTACAAGGTTCAGCAAATCGATAAGTTTATCAGAAAGGACATGAAAGCACGCGGTATCAAAGTAGCGTTCAATGTAACCGGCATTCGAGCTGCTGAAAGCAAGATGAGAAGCATGAAAAACCCTCTGTTCATCAACAAGCGCTTGACTACTAAATCGAGAACAGTGTTCGACTGGATGCCTATCTTTGATGCCTCAGAGGATGCTACCTACGATGCAATATATGCAAGCGGTCAACATCCGCATCCCGCCTATGGAGAACGTGGTGAAAAATATAGCCGCCTATCATGCGCATTTTGCTACATGGCCAGTAAAGGTGATCTCAAGGAGGGCGCTAAGCAATACCCTGACAAATACGCATCGTATATCGCCATTGAGCGAGTGTTAGACCACAGCATGTTCTTCAAAAAAGTGAATGGGGGAGCTGTTAAGGTATCACTAGAGGAACGCGCCGGGGTGCAGGTGGATGAACTACTGGTCGAGCAGTATGTAAAGGCGCACACTGCTAGACAAAAGCGTCTACTGGAGGCGAAGAGGGAGGCTGACTTGGCAAAAGAAATCGCGAAGAAAGAGAGGGAGGCTGCGAAAAATAAAGTGGACAAAAACCAACTGGTCATGGCTATCTAAGCCGTGACTTTCCCCACCCGCCACCACGCCCTATCGGGTGTGGTGGCGTTAGCTAAGTTAATCGTTCACTTGTACCGTAGCAACCACACAAGATTTAATGGAGTTTGCATTCTTAGTGAGAGGGGAGAGGTCTAAAGAAGCGTAAAGATTTGATAAGTAAACAACCTGCTTTGAAAGATTTAGAACATCTTGTGTAGCAGTTTGTGTTAGCTGAAGGTCATTCATTTCAAAGAACCCTTCTGGGGCGCCTTTGTCTACACCCTGTAAGCTTTGCTGTTCTGGAACACTCTCAACAGGGGGGGGATGATTGGCCTTGTTTGAGCGTTGCTATGACTGTATCTATGTCGACAGTTTCTGTGATAAACCGCCGTGTAACCTCCAAATCAATTTGTTGTAATTTATCTATGATTAGGAACGGAAGATCCTCCATTTGCCGTATTGTGGCCTGAATGCTTTCTAGGCTACTCTTTCCGAATTGATAGATTTCATCAAAGGACGAGAAACCGCCTAAATTAACTTTGGCTAAGGCGCTATCAAACTCTTCCTTTTCTTTACCTTGAAGCCTTGCGTAAGCCATATCGAAATGCCCTATGGCAGCCTTTAGCTTGGATAGCTCATCGTTGAGATCGCTTTGAAGTGCAAAGATTGAGAAATATTTATCATCTAATTTTTTAACTTCAGGTATTAGTCTAGCAGAGTGCTTTTCCACACATTGTGCAGCTGATGCAGCTTCTAAATATAGCTTTGCTTTACCTAAAGGGCCTGTATAAGCCTTTTGAGCACCAACATACCCACCAAACAGCGATGCAGTGGTCAACACGTCGGCATGAGCCGAAGACGCCACGCCGATGATACCAACTGCAGCTGCATGCAATAAGTACTGGTCCGCTTTAACAAGTTCCTTGTAATCCTCGCGACTTCTATCCGCATACTCACCAGCAACCTCGGAGGCTAAATCTGACGCATCTTGTAATGTTATATCGGGTTTGTACTCTATGGACGTTTTTAGCTCTAGAGGCTGCATAGAGCTGCAGCCCATAAGAACTAGGGCTGTAATGCAATAAATACATTTTTTCATTCCAAACTTCCTTGTCTTTTATGGTTGCTTATAAATTATACACCCGCGCCCCTTGTTGTCTAGTTTTTGTACAGTGTTTTTGTGAGGATTAATCTGCATTCCACTGCATTTGCTCTTGGAAAACTTTTCGTCACGTTAATTCAAAATACCAACTAACTTAGGGTGAATTATCAATGGTGTCATTTGAGCAACGATTAAAAAAAATAAAAACGACTGAAGATGCAGAAGAGCAGGTAAGGCTTTCTAAGGGGTACGTAGCTAGGCTACGGAATGAAGCGAAAAAATGCGAAACATTAGATGGCAAGCTAGCGATGAATGAAAAAGTAAAGCAGGCAGAATCTGTTCTGAGAAAAATGAGAAGAAGCATCTTTGATATTGAGGATGCAATCAATAATGGTTTAGCGGCAACTAGTATTCTTAATTAGCCAAACATTCTTGCTGGTGGTTGATTAGTCGCCCAGGGCTAATTAACCATTTTAAAAGCATTGTTAAACATGGCTTTTTAAGCCAAGGTTTCAATGAGTTGGTGCAAGCCACCCGCAGAATTCCCTCAAATTTGTCCGCACTAAAATAAGGCCTACGTTGCTCATTGTCAGATAACACCAATAGGAACATCTCAATGAGTTTATTATCAATTACAAACCAAAGCCCCTTTCAAGGAATAGCTGTCATAGCCAAGTGGGCGTCTAAAAACATTATTGATTGGTTAATGGTCGAAGCGGAACATGTCTCTGAAGAGCGTATTTATTCTAACCTCAGTAAAACTCTGTGCTGTGCACAAGGCTTTGATTTAGCATCTGCTCCCTCATTAGCAGTATTGAAAGTCAGTTCTGATGCATCTCTCGATGTAATTTACAGTGAAACACGCGCCTTGCTGGAAGCTGTATCACATATTGACGGATTTAAGGGCTCACTAGCCTATAACACGCTACATACTATTTTATGTAATGCGGTTGCCGTTCGCCATGATGGACAGGCATTTGATTTATTTGTTGGTCGAGCCGTCAGAACTTCGCTTAAACAATTTCACCTTGAAGACCTTTTCCTAATCAATTATGAAGCCAACTTTCGTACCGTGGTTGCTGGATGGTGTACAGTGAAAAAAGCATGGGGTTTTTCTACCATATCTCGTGACACTATCACCGCAGACAGAACTCGGTTCTCTCTCTCGCGCGGCCAGGTTAATAGCCTAACCACCCGCACGTATGGCTCACTGCTAAAGAAGGTGGTTTAAAGTATGGATATAAATGAAGCTCAACGTGTCACCGGGGCCAACAATCATCAGCTTGCGTTGGCAAGCTATTTAAAGGTGGACGATTGTGATCTGATAGAGCCTAACGGGGTTCATGGTAGAAACGGTAACCAAGTGCATTGTTTCCGACATAAAGGAACTATTTATTCGGTAGCGCACGATAGCGTACCCCTCCAGGAAGATGTCCTCATAAGTTTTGAGCGTGACTCATGGCGTATTCGTAAGGTAAACCCTAAAGCTCCCTATGTTCGGTTTACTGATAAGGCGGTTTTAAATCAATTGGCTACAATATGCCCGATGGACCACCAGCTCCTTAAGGTAAATCAGCAGTGCCACAGGGTGTTAATGGCACATAAAAGCGGTTTGCAGGTGGTCTTTGCCTATACTGCCCACATCCCCGATGATATCGAAACCTATTATTTTAAAGGCGCAACGGTCGAAGGGCTTCAAGATATGGCTCGAATGTTCGATTTGGACCTTACCACCAGCCAATAGCTAGAATAGTTTCAGTTCAGTTTCCCTCAAAGTCGCAAGGATATGTGAGTGACCTACGTTACAAGCATATCCTTAGTCAACCTAACAGGTACAAACATGTTTACTGAATCACTAGAGCTTAATTTCGAAGAAAACGTTCCATTTGATACAACAGAAGAGATTATTGGTTTTAAAGGTCGTCGCTACGAGCTTGGGGATAGCATTCGTGGTTATCGTGATTTGAGTAGCAAGAATAGTGAATTGTTCTCGATCCAAGCAAAGGGCGGAAAGTTATCTGGCAAAGTTTTAGATCACTCTGTCAGCGTTAGAATCGATAATGCAGTATTCAATGTGCGTGCTGGTGGTCAAGCAAGAGCGAGAAAGGAAAAAAGACGTAATGTACACGCTTTTGTGGAAGGTACCTTAAGTAAAGTGCTTAAGGGAGAAAAAGCGTCGCTTTCAAGTGAATGGGTAGAAGTAACATACAACCCATTTCACACTGACACTTTCATCGAAAAGACAACCGGCAGAGCTGTAGTTTCTGCAGACATAGCGATACTTCAAACAGGTAGTGTGTTTTGCCGCGGTCTCATTTACCAAAGTGCTACATAAGGCGCTATCAATCATGTACAGGGCTACTTCATTTACATGGACACCCGACGATTACACCATAGTTAATCAAGTCACGTTCAAATTCCGTTGGGTAGCCATTATTTATCTCACCAAGGAGTTACTTCTTGGTGCACCAAAAGTCGATTTAAAGAGAGTAAATTAGTGAATATCAACTTAAACGGGCGAGTTTTTCGTCCTATTAATAGCGCGTTGCTAACGCAATGCGATGGCACATATGAAAAACAGTTAGATGGAGTATTACTTAGAAACGAGTCAGACAAAGTTATCGCGTTTTTGGTTAATGGTCATCGACACAGAGAATCCCCTTTTTTAGTTACTGCGCGTTACCAGGAGGCAACAAAGCGAGTTCACTATCAACTTGCGCTGAGCAGTATCGATGACAAATTTTTTAATACGGTACTTGAGGGAGAGTTTTACTCTCATCGGCCCCTCAAAAAAAAGCTTGATGAAGACGCCATTCAAGCTGTGATGCAGCTATACGGGAAGGTTTTTAGCGGCATTGGAAAATAATTTCGTATTTTCCTGAAACAGCTCGAAATTGATATAAAATCATTTTTATGAAGCTAAAAGGAGTAAGCAAAATGAATGCATTAATTGATAAACAGAGGGATAAGAAGGAAGCCAGTATAGCGGTAGCACTTTTCTGGGGCGGGTTCGTTGTAACGCTATGCTTCATTGCAGTAGGGAATGCGCCAATGGAGATTGGGGGGGCTTGGTATGGTTTATTTACAATGTTCTTATACATGGCGCTTTACAGTTTAATTAGAACTCGCAGTCACGTAGCAGGGGGATATCTGCCTTTTCGATTCTCGATACTCTATACGAGATTTGCACCAATTGGGGCTATTCTCTTTACTCCGGTGCTGCTAAACATGGGACTAAACTTATCTGAAATCAAAGCGTTTATGGTGGGCTATGCATGGTATGTTTTCGGGCCAATGACATGCTTTTGGTTTTTGTTCTTCAGTCTGGAAAAGTCATTTCCTTAACAATAATGCGAGAAGCTGTTTTTTTACCTCTCGAATTTACAGCCTCTTGATTTCCCCTACGTTAGCTCCTGTAAATAATCAAAGGAGCTAACATGTCTTACTACACTGAATTTGAACGCCTTATCATTACTAGTTCGCTGGTGGGGTTTAACAGGCAAGCAATAAGTAACGTTGCCAGTGAAGCGCTGGATGCTATTACCCTATCAAACATGGATATCTACATTGCCGCAAGCCATGGTGGTGACAGTCGCATCATCGACTCTGAAACGAAAACGATATCAAGGCAGTGGTCAGTATTAACCATGGGCTATAACGCAGCCCACCTGCTTACTAATATTGCCAATAAAGTGATTAAGTCATGCCTATACGGGAGCTTACGAGTACGCGGCAAGCAAATACTCCCATCTTCATATTTGTCGAAGTTTGAAGTGTTACAAAATCAACCCAAGTTTGTAGAACCTGAAGTATTTGCTCACAGCCTTGAAAGAGCCATTGTGACGAAAGAAGGCCTCGAGCATTTAAGAAAATCGCCTTTCGGCAATACATGCCTTGGCTGGATGGAAGATTATCAATGCTTCCAATCCAATGGTGAGTCAGTAATCATTGGTGAGATCAGTTCGCCGGAGGAGGTCGTCGCTGTATTTGCCGTTTGTCATTATATATCAAGCGAGAACCTATCTTTATTAGACCTAAAGCAATCTGCTGCAGCTTGCTATCTTTCTAATGCAGTAGAAAGTGAACCGCCATCGCATTTAAGATTTGTGGGATAACCTAGCCAGGCTGACCGATTTACCAGACAAATGTTTGGTAAATCGGAAACCGCCTTTCCACCGGCCACTAAACCAATCATCATTCGCACCAAATGCCCCCTGCATTCTTAATAGTTATATTCAAGTGGAGTAATAGATGACAGTTTCTGGTTCACTAATTTTACCAAAACTGGAAGAGTTGTGCGCAACACCACCTTTCCTAAAGACCCTTTATCAGACTACACAATCTAATCAAGACATTGACCCAATATGGGAGGGAGTAGCGGTAGTTTTCAATGAGGGCGCAGAGCATTACTTAAACGCGGAAAAGTCTAATTCAAGTTGGGTTCGCCTTCAAAGTGAGTATATGAAAGCTGGTGGATTGGATGGGAGGGTGGGAGTTATTACTCAGTACAACGATATGGAACAAGTATCATTCATGAACTCACTTTATAGTTTGGACTACGCACCGTGGGTTAGAGTGAGCTCATTTATTGATTGTCATTCTTCTGACAAAAGCTATCCAATTTGCCATTCAAGCTCAATCAGTCTCGATGCCAGGTATGTTACCACAATACCAACGAGCCTATTTATACAAGCAAAGGAAACAGTGGTAGAGCGTGATATCACCTTTACCAGCATGATAGAGAAGTTTTTGAGGGAGCCGATTTGTGAAAGTTATTGATTTTGTCGTGGGGAAAACTTACTTAATAAAAGAAAAAGACATTACTTTCCCTGATGGAGAAATTGAGGGGGGCCGAAACATAATCAGGAAGATATTGACACCTGCCGACCAGAGCAATTCATGAGTTGATGGTGAGGTGCCGACAGATATGGATATTGAAAAATGGAGCCAGTATTTGCGCGTACAATGCCCTCAGAATAATACTGTCCACCTGCTTTCGCCTGATAACATTGCTTCCGCAACATTAATTGAAACAGAGTTATCGAGCAACTAACAAAATATCTATATGGGTAATACTCTTCAGGCAACAGATACATCCCAGGATTTTTTTTACTTTATGGAGTACATTAACGATGAAAAATGAAGATTTCTTTTTTGGAAAGAAACCCTTTAATTTAAATGATTGGCGCGACTTGGCAAGTTCAGTCAGTCAAGACCACTTTACTGCACAGCTTAACCGTTATTTAAATGCGAATGATAATTTTCTTGAAATTATGGATGGTACGTCCCACCCTGACTTCTCTTCACTACTAGGTGCCATATCTCCAGCAGAGATTGGAAACATCAGAATATTTGCTAGGTCAGACCAAAACGATGCACTAAAAGCTACTTTAGCTTGCGATATTCTGTTAGTAAACGGAGTCGTTCGTGTAACACCACAATGGTGTGCATACAAAGAAATAAGATCTAGTGAAATCATTTCTTCTTTATTGGTTCCTATCCACGCACGCGCCTTACAAGACAAGACCTACGTGGTTAATTCTGATGGGACTATGGATAAATTGCTTCACGGCACTGATTTTGAGTCAGAACTTCAAAACATATTCAATCTGTCAAAATACCCCGGTAGCTATGATAGTAAATACATTAAACCACTAATGGTAGCTACAGATGTTGGCCGTGCTAACATTCCATTAGATGAAGTGCTAAGCATTTACTTTAAAGCTATGAATCCAACAAGCTAATATACAAAGCCACCTGCGAAAAAATCACACCATGCTGGTGGCTTACTCATTCCCACATCACTGGCTATCGATTCAAATCAGATTTGAATGAAAATGTATTCAATTCTTCCCACAAAATTGTGCTTTCATAATTTCTTGTCACATTAAGCATGTATTTAAATCCACTTGCATCTTGGGAGAGATAACATGCAAAAACACATATCTAAACCTTCAGTAATGGCGAGATTCGGTATTGAAAAGTGCAACTATTCTGAGTACGGGCACATCAATGTGAATTTTAACATTGTAGAAACGGCTGATTATCAATCGGCGCCTAAATTTGCACACTATGACTTTGATTTGCCCAAAACGTTGCATGGTATCTCAGGGTTAACGATTCAGTCTCAGACGAGCGCAGAGGCCCTAATTAATGGTGGTAACCAACAAATCTATGGGTACCAACTCCACTTGAGTACAAATCAACCAGCATTAGACCAGGATTTATTTTCATCAATCAAAGCTGGGCAGCGTTTTAAGAAAAAACTTGATGCATTGGTTGAAAGAGAAGGCTACGCAAAGGACTTCGCGACATACCTTGGCTACATGATGCGAGTAATGAATGTGAAATACATTTCTTTCGAAAGCTATTCCGAAAAGCATCACAACCGCCGGTGGATGAACTATAAAATTAGTGAAGTGCCAGAATTAGTCGAAAAGTGTATTAGTGAACTAGCTGAGTATGCGAGTTGGAATATTTAGGTTAATAACGCAGCATATAAAATATTGGATAACACTAATGTACTAAATTTATAGCAGGGTGTGGACAATTGTCCACACCCTGCTATAATTATTTTGAATCTTTAAGGGAGGTGCGTATATAGCAAAACATAAAAACAAACACATTCAAGCCGCAATTCAGTATGCCATTGATAATGGATGGACTTTTGTAAAAGCGGGACGTTCGTCTCATGCATTTGGCAAACTGAGGTGTGGGAATGGCAGTCATCAAGGACACACAATGAGTGTGTGGTCTACTCCTGTAGATGATGAAAATCATGCAAGGCAGATCAAAAAGAAAGTAGACCAATGTAAGTAATGGAAAGGTGGCATTTGCCGCCTTTTATCAGAAACAGCAATAAAGGTAGAATTATGAACACCTACGAGTTTTCAGTCGTGCTAAGTGGTGTGAATGAAAACACACCAAATCTCGAAGACGCACTGTTTGAGGCAGGCTGCGGCGACGGATTAATTTGTTTCTATAATGACACTGTGTACATAGATTTCACGCGCACCTCCCCTAGTTATAAAGATGCGGTACTGTCTGCTATTAAAGACATTGAAAGCGCAGGATTAGGTGCAAGAGTCGTGTCTGTGGATGCAGGTGATTTGGTTGGCATTACGGAGATTGCTAGCCTGTCGGATATTTCAAAAAAGACTATTAGCGCATACAAAGATGGTGTGCGCGGTGCCGGACATTTCCCAAGCCCTATTTTAAGATTAAAAAATACCAGTCCACTATGGCGATGGAGCGATGTAGCTACTTGGCTCGCTGATAATGGAAAAATTGATATTGAGTTGGCACAAAATGCGCTAATCACAGAAGCTTTTAATAAAGCACTGGCTGACCGAGAGCCGCAGCCAGTAGTAAAAGAATTAGTAAATGAGCTATCTAGCTCGCTTGCTATGTAAACCACCCCTTAAAGATTCAGTAAACGAAAAGGCATCCGCAAGGGTGCCTTTTTATTTTCAAGCAAGCTGCAGCCAGGCTCACTCCGCTATCGCGAATTGACCTGACAGTAACTTACCACTTTAAAACATGCTGGTGGTAAACAACGACTTCAATCTTTTACCATTTCGCTCTGTTAGTTCTATTAAACCTTACCACTCGAACCCAAACCCATCAGTTCTATTTACCATAAATAAAAACGTTATTCTTAAATGGATTTAAGGCCACACGTGACGTTTCCCTCCAAATTGCCGAATGCATTGCTTCACCTACGTTATCTTCAAGTTAATCGAGCAGGGGGCATCATGGCCACAAGCAAAAAACAGAAGACAGTTTTCGATTTCATGCAGGAAGCATCATTCGATTTGAGCGCAGGTATTCAGTTTGAAACCCAAGAAGCATTTATCGCATGGGCAACAGAAAACTTTGATGAGATTGCTACAGAAGCGCTTATAAACTTCTCACTCGTTTCACAAAAGCGTTCGACCAAGATAAATCGCGTTGGACTCACTGTACCTCGCTTTTATGAACCAAGCCCTAGAAAGCTTCACGAATTAGTAAGCAAGCTCACACCAAGAGTTGCGCTTCCACAGTTGTAATGGCTCTCCCGCCACTTCGCCGGCCTTCGGGCTGGCTTTTTATTCTCACTTAAGGATGTATACATGAATACACAATTACAAGAACAGCAAAGCCAGCTATTCAAAGAGTTTGGTGTTTTCTTTGCGTTTGGAGATAAGCAGTTTAAAGAACAGCGTCAAGAAGGCGTCGATTACTGTACGGTGCTGAGTGCTGGTGATTGCGTTCCCGT
>CERR01121116.1_pt1 | contig 11539 bp, 9 predicted proteins | sample 530841 | NCBI WGS metagenome assembly CERR01 (sample SAMEA2621021, study PRJEB7988) | marine metagenome | biome: marine biome (ENVO:00000447); feature: surface water layer (ENVO:00002042); material: "saline water (ENVO:00002010), including plankton (ENVO:xxxxxxxx)" | depth 5 m | reverse complement strand
TAATATCTGTGTATCAGGTGATAACACCAACAGTCCTATGCGATGTACTCAAAATCCGACGGTCGGAGAGGAATGGAGACGTGATTGGCATCCTGAAAGATTAAAAAAGACACGAGTTCCAAAAAAATATTTGATTGTCGGTGGAGGACCATCAGGTCTTGAAGCCGCTACTTCTTTAATTAAGAGTGGAAATGATATTGTTTTAGCTGATGCAGCTGACTTTTGGGGGGGTAGGGTAACTCTTGAAAGCAAGTTGCCCGGATTAGCTGAATGGTCTCGAGTGCGAGATTGGCGAATGTGGCAACTTCAGCAAGTCTCAAATGCAGAGTTATATTTAAAAAGTAATTTAACTTCAGAAGACTTATTAAGTTATGGTATTGAAAATATTGTGTTAGCCACTGGGGCTACATGGCGTTCAGATGGAGTCGGCCGGGTTCATCGGGCTCCTTTAAAATATCTAAATTCTAACAGAATTCTGACTCCTGATGACATTATGGCTGGTGAGCTTTCGAATGAGAAGTCAAAAGGTCCAATAGTTATTTTTGATGATGATAGATTTTACATGGGAAGTGTTTTAGCGGAAGTGGCAGTAAAAACAGGTAGAAAAGTCATTTTTATTACTTCAACACCTAATGTGTCAGCATGGTCTGAAAACACTTTAGAGCAAAGTCGTATTCAGAGCAATTTGATGAATCTTGAGGTGGAGATAATCGCTTCGCACAAGCTATTTGATTTTCAAGATAAACAGTTATCTATTTCTTGTTTATTTACAGAGAAAGTCTCTCGCATAGAGTGTGAAACTCTTGTACCAGTAACTTCACGAATCCCAAATGACGTACTATGGCGCGAGCTTTCTGCAAAAGAAGACACTTGGAAAGATATGGGTATTGAAACTGTTACGCGAATAGGGGATTGTTTACAGCCTGGATTGATTGCTATGGCGGTTCAATCTGGTCATAGATTTGTGCGAGCTATTGAAGGAAAACAAGAAGATTTATTTAAGCGGGAGGATCAAAACTATCCGCGTAATTAATTTATTCATTTAATTTTTAATTTGAACCAACAGTATAAAAATTGTTGAGAAGTATTAAAAGGTGTTTGATGATAATCAATTTTACTTCCTAGTATTTGAAAATCATCACCTAATTCAGCATGTAACTTAGTTTTGTCATATTTCATTGTATTCAAACCACTACATTTGTCAGGACCATCTGGTCCAAAAGTAGCTATGATTGCGATAGCATTTTTTTTCAGACTTTGTTTTAAATTTTGAACATATTTATTGCGTTGAGATTCTTCAGTTAAAAAGTGAAAAACTGCTCGATCATGCCATAAGTCATACAAATTTTCTTGAGTAGTAATTTTTGAAATATTGCCAATTATTGTTTTTATTGAAACTGGCAGCTTGCCCAGTCTGTTTAAGGTTTGACTAATTGCTTCCTCAGAAATGTCTAGTAAAGTTAAATTGTTGTATCCTCGATTGCAGAGATCATCTACTAATGAGGATCTTCCAGATCCGATATCAATTATGGAGTTTTCTTTTTGCAAACAATTTTTTTCTATTAGTTCGAGCGATGTATCTAGTCGGTCGGCATACCAGCTTACAGCATCAATATCCTTAGATTTGTAAACATTGTTCCAAAAATCACTTTTATTCATAACAAAACCTTAATCTGACTTAATTGGTGTGTTTGATGTCCAATCAAATAATCCATTATCACGCTCACTTACGGCTGTTTTCCAACCTTCCTGTTCAACACGTGTTTTGAAATTAACGCCTTCTGGCGAATGACGTGCTATCCCGTCAAAAACTGTAGCTAAACGTTGTGTTTGATTAATTTGAGCTTCTATAGCAGAGTTTATTACCATTTTATGCATAGCGAGCTGATTAATGGGGACCGAAGCCATTCTGCTTGCTAATCTTTCAACTTCCTTGTCAAGTTTATTCTCGGGTACTGCGTTTAAAACAAGGCCGATTTCTGCAGCTTCTTTTCCAGTGATTTTATCACCAGTGAACATCATTTTTTTTGCTTTTTCTGGACCTAATCGATGAACCCACATTGCTGTTGTTGGACAGCCCCAGACGCGAGAAGGCATATAGCCAATTTGGGCATTTTCTCCCATAATCACAAGATCAGAACAAAGTGCAATATCTGATCCACCAGCAACTGCAAAACCATGGATTTTACAGATTACGGGTTTCATTGCTCTAAAAAGTGACATGAAACCCTGCGTATTAGCCCACATAAATTGGAAGTCTTGCATTGGATCCCAAGGCATTTCTTGAATTCCTTTATTGGGCCCTTTGTTTGCTGCATAATGGCTTAGATCATATCCTGCGCAAAAAGCTTTACCTGCTCCTGATAAGACCATTAGATGTATATCGCGATCGTTATCGGCTTTAAGAACTGCTTCAGCAAGCTCATGGGGCATACTTTCATTAATTGCATTCATAACCTTTGGACGATTTAAAGTTATTCGTCCAATTCGACCATCTTTTTCATACAGAACTTGTGCCATCGGTTTCTCCAGTCAAAGAGTTAAAAGCAGATAAGTAACCACTCAAAATAATAATCTTTTGAGATAACACTGAAGCGTTTTTACTATGTTGTCAAAATTCTTCTGATTATCTTAAACTATATATTTTAATAGTCTGGCTTATTATATAATGGGATATTTACCTGTAATATAATCTTCCCTTAGCTTAAATTTTTGTATTTTACCTGACCCCGTGAGAGGAAAATGATCGACTCTAACCCAGACGTTCGGGGTTTTTTGAGGAGATATGTTTGCGCGACAATGGACGTGTAGGGCGGCCTTGTCGATTGGCTTTTTACTACGAATGAATGCGCCAATAACTTCGCCCCATTTCTCATCTGGTAGGCCGACCACCGCAACCTCGGCTACGTCGGGGTGTTCTAACAGGCAGTTCTCGATTTCTTTTGGGAAATGGTTCTCGCCACCTCGGATTATCATCTCTTTAACCCGGCCTGTTATCGTGACATAACCACGTGCATCCATTTGGCCTAGATCACCAGTATGCAACCAACCCTCGGCGTCGACAGTCTCAGAGGTTGCTTTGGGATTGTCATTGTAACATAGCATGACAGATGGACCACGGGTGCTGATTTCGCCTACGATGCCAATATCTACTGTTTGATTTTTGTCTAGGCTGCGAATGGAAACCTCAGTTTGCGATACTGGTTGCCCAGCTGTATTGCAAATATCATCGATATTGTCGTTAATGTGATGCAGGGTAATAACTGGGCAGTTTTCGGTTTGCCCGTATACTGTTGAAAAGCCAGTACCCATAATTGAGCGAACCCTTCTCACCAGTTCTGGTGCGACTGTCGAGCCGCCACAATTTACTAATTTAAGAGCAGATAAGTCACGTGGAAGGGCTTCCTGTTTGTCCACTAGGGCAATAACCATGGTAGGAACTCCAAGGATAATATTTGCTTTATACATTTCTAGTTGGTCAAGCACCTTGTCTGGATCAAAAAAGCTGAACAACAGCATTCGACAGCCAGCCTGTAGACATCCTAAAGTAATCATTCCGCAGCCAGCCGTGTGGAACATTGGCATAATATTGGCCCAGGTCGTCCCAGGTGTTGTCCCGCAACGGCGTGCATAGTATCGAGCATTATTAACCAACCCAAGATGACTTAGGACTGCTCCTTTTGGAAACCCTGTGGTTCCACTCGTGTATTGAATCATAGCCGCGTCATTCGGTGATACAGTAGGTAAGACTAACTGATTTGGACCCTCTGCAAAAAGTGCGTCGCTTTCAAGATCGGTAACTTCGCGGATCTTTTCAATATTTGCTGCAACATCATTACCGATTTTTCCCATGGGGTTTCCACGAAAGTTCTCAACTTGAAACAGGCCAACTGCTCCAGATTGTTTTAAAACGTAGGCGAGTTCTCGGGCTTGAAACGCTGGATTTGCGGTAACCATTACTAGACCAGACAATGCGCAGGCGTATTCCATCAATACCCACTCAGGATTATTTGGAGACCATATGACGACTCGTTCACCTGGTGCGAAACGAGTAATAAGTGCATTAGCTAAACGCTCGGCATCGGATAGAAGTTCTGCATAGGTCCAGCATCTGCCCTGATTGCCGTCCTGTGTGATTTCTACCAAAGCTTCTGCTTTTGGTCTCTGCCGTGCAATTTCTCTTAACAATTCTCCAATAGAGATATTATTCTGGTCGATATCAGATTGGGCTGGGAAATGGGACGATTTGAGTTTTAATTTATACATCGCTAAAATTGCCTCCCCGACCTTTTCCGTTTGCAAAGTGGTTAGCTCCTTGAATACCTCGCGTAACTTCAGCTTTGCTAATTTCCCATTCTTGTTTTAGCGCGGAGCGCATTGTTAATGCATGTTGGTTACGAGTTGACTTGCGATCGGCTTGCACACAGCTTTGAGGAAAGCGCGCGATATCATGTGCCAAGGCTTCGGCTTTTTTTCGTGCTTTGCCCTCTGCTACGACATATTCGCATAGGCCAATTCTTAGAGCCTCTTCTGCATCGACGCGCCGACCAGTTAATATCAAATCAAGGGCGCGACCTTCGCCTACCAAACGGGGTAATCGAACTGTACCGCCATCGATAAGTGGTATTCCCCAACGGCGGCAATAGATCCCCATAAAGGCTGTTTCTTCCATAACGCGGATATCACACCAAAGTGCGAGTTCCATACCGCCAGCAACAGCAGGTCCTGAAACGGCGGCTATAACAGGTTTGGACAATTCAAGACGACTAGGCCCCATAGCTGCCATAGGAAGTTCGCCATCTTCTGGAAAATCATAAGGATCGAGTGCCTCTGCACCTGCGAGTGATGCTGCATGTTTCAAATCCCAACCGGCGCAGAAGGCTCCGCCTTCACCCCAAAATACCGCAACTTTTGCCGTAGCATCTACATCAAAGGATTGAAACGCCTCAAAAAGCGCTTCTGCACTTTTAGGATCCATTGCGTTGCGTGCTTCTGCGCGCGAGTGAATAACAGTCCAGATTGGGCCATTTTTTTCGATGCGGACACTCATATCAAAACCTTTCCATAGTTGCCGGCAAGATACTTTTCCCGGATTGCAAACTTTTGGACCTTTCCCGAACCCGTTAATGGAAATTCTGGTACATGCACCCATATCGACGGCGTCTTTTGAGGGGATAGATTTACACGGCAATGAGTTTGTAAATCATTTCGATCCAATGGAGTTTCAGAGAGAATAAAAGCTGCAATAATTTCACCCCATTTCTCATTGGGCAATCCAACCACTGCCACTTGTGATACTTGAGGATGCATCACAAGTGCCGCCTCTATCTCAGCGGGAAAATAGTTTTCACCCCCTTTGATAATCATATCTTTTACGCGACCAGTCACCCTTATAAAGCCATGGCTGTCCATCGTACCAAGATCACCAGTATGCAACCATCCGTCACTATCGATGGCTGATACTGTGGCCTCTGGATTGTCATTGTATTCAATCATCACTGCATAAGAGCGTGCACAGATTTCCCCAACTTCTGCAATAGGGAGAACATTGTTATTTTCTGGCGAGCGAATTGAAACTTCAGTATGAGGGAGCGGTTGACCAGCTGTTTCAACAATTTGTTCAATTGTGGAGCCAATGGGATTCACAGAAATCATTGGGCTATGTTCTGTTTGCCCAAAGGCACTGAGCAGATGACACCCTAAATTATCGCGCACTCTTCGAACGAGATCAGGAGGCACAGGTGCTCCACCCGTTGTAATGACTTCGAGTGAGGACATGTCACGCGGTTTCTGCTCAAGTGACTCTAATAGGTTAAACAACATTGTTGGCACGGCAAAACACGTTGTAACCTTCTGTTCTTCTATTAGCTGAGCAAAAATATCAGAATCAAAACGCTTAATGAGAAGCATCTTGCAGGCTGCTTGCAAACACCCCAAAGCGCCCGTCGCACAGCCTGCCGTATGAAATAATGGCATGAAATTTGCCCAAACAGAATGTTGGTTTACCTGTTTACGTGCACAAAAAAGTCTTGCGTTATTCACCAGGTTTTTATGGCTCAATACAGCCCCCTTAGGGAACCCAGTTGTGCCCGAAGTGTACTGAATTTGCGCGGGGTCATCTGGGTGAACATTAGGGAGCAATGTTGGCCGATCGCCGATTTTGAAAAGTGTATCTTTGCTATGGAGATTTACGGTCTCTCTCAGGCGAGTATTCCCTTTTGTCGCCTCGTTCGCGATTTCTTTCATCGGATTGCCCCGAAATTCATCAATCATGAACAAACCGACTGCGTCAGATTGGTCTAGCACGTACCTTAGTTCAGCAGTTTGAAACGATGGGTTGGCAGTAACCAGTACAAGACCTGCTAAACCAGCAGCGTATTCCATGAATATCCACTCAGGGATGTTGGGTGCCCATACAACTATTCTCTCACGGGGTTCAAACCGAGAAGCAAGAGCTTGAGCAAGGCTCTTGGCTTGATTTGCAAGGTCTGAATAAGTCCATGACTGACCACAGTTACCATCTTCTGCCACATCGACCATAGCGATTGAGTCAGGATGACTACTCGCGATTTCACGCAAGAGTCCACCAACAGAAATATCACGGATTTCAGTGTCAGTTTGCGCGGGGAAATGGGACGTTTCGAGGTGAAGATTATACATGACTACTCAACCGTGATTGGACAGTTCGGGATGGCGATCAGCTTACCTCTTGGGATAAGACGCTTCTCATCATACATTGGCAATGTGCAGAGTTCGCCTTTTTGAGTTGAACCATCTGCGCAGAGCACCTTCACTTTTGTGCCTGGTCCCGTGGATGGATCGTCCATACGAACAATGCAGACCCCACAGTCTTGATAGGGAGAGTAACCTGAAGAACATACGCGTCCCACAATAGTTTCACCTACCCACATTATTCGACCAAGCTGAGCGATGCCACCAGTCACGCGCATTCCCCAAGTTCGGGATGATTTATCAGCAACTTCCAACGCTTTACGTCCAATAAAATCACGATCATCAAATTCGACAAAGTTTCCAAGCCCGGCTTCGAATGGTGTCGTATCTGCTCCAAAATCTGATCCAGCATTTAAAAGTCCAGCTTCTATCCGGCGTGCACGAAAAACTGGTGTGCCTGTTAAAAGTATATCAAATTCGGCACCTACCGACATGATCTTATCACCTATTGCTGCTATATCGGTCTCAGGGAGAAGATATACTTCCCAGCCAAGTTCGTTCGTGAAACCTGAACGGCTAATCCAGCAGGTCTGTCCTGCGATGCTTACTTCAGCACAATCAAAATATTGAAATGGATCTGGCAAGATTCCATCAAGTAGGGCGGACAGTAGCTCTAGTGATTTTGGTCCTTGAATCTGACTAACCCAAACATTTGGATCACTGATTGCAACGTCTAATCCTTCGGCGTGAGCCTTGTACCAGCTGAATAAATCGCCATCAGCCTGAGCCATCCAAAACCTCTCTTCAGCCAACCTTAGCAAAACTCCGTCAGTTATCATTCCACCATCATGGTAACAGGCAAACTGGTATGAGCACCGTCCAGGTTTGACCTTGCTGACACTGCGAGTAAATACTTTATTTAATAGTGTTTCGGCATCAGGTCCGCTTATCTCGATGGGCAGCTCACCCGTGTGACGAAAAATAACATTCGAGCGTACCGCCCAGTACATCTCATCATCAGATGCAGTATTAAGTGCTTCTGGTGTTAAACGAGAATTGTAGATTGTATATTCTGGATCATAAGGAAGCTCCATGTAGCTCAGCGGATGTGCTGGCATTGTCCGCGCAAGTTCACGGGGTCTGTGTCCTTTGTTTGGGATAGCTTTTGCTACAAAGCGAAAATCAGAAAGATTTATTGTCATAGTACTTATTACTATTAATTATTAACTTGCATAATTTGAACCTTCTTCATCAAGAATAAATTTTAACTCTTCTAAGTGACGATAATTTTTATCGTAATATGCATCTAATTCGGCAGCAGTTTTCTCCGCTATATTATCAGCTATAACACTTAGTTTTTTTCCAGTTTGCAATGCTCGAATGTATGTTTCACAAGCTCTCTCGAAATAGTATAATCGATTAAATGTATCAGATACAGAGTCCCCAAAAACCATTATCCCGTGATTACCCATAATAAGTACCTTCTTCTTTGGGTCTGTTAAGAGAGTTGCACAGCGCTCACCTTCCTCTTCAAATGCTAATCCACCATAGTTATTATCAATAACATATCTATTAAAAAAAGTTGCGCAGTTTTGATCAATCGGGGGTAGTATTGGGTCTTCTAGTGAGGCCAACACAGTTGCATGTGTAGAGTGAACATGCATTGCACATCTTGCATGTGAGCAGTGTCGATGTATGGCTCCATGGAGCCCCCAGGCTGTTGGGTCTGGTGCATTTTTTTGTTTCATCGTATCTGGATCTAATGCATCTATGAGTAACAAGTCGGATGCCTTTATGCGGCTAAAATGCATTTGATCTGGGTTCATTAAAAATTTAGTGCCATCTTCGTTGACTGCGAGACTGAAATGATTTGCAACTCCTTCGTGCATGTTTAGTTTTTCTGTCCAACGAAATGCTGCTGCTAAGTCTACGCGGCTTGACCAATGATCTGAGTTACGTCTCAATTTGATTATATTAGGGTCACTCATAATACATCTCCGTTAGTAAAGTTAAATTCTAGTACAAGGATTTAATACATGTTCTTTTTTCTTGCACGAGTCTCTTCGGTCGATCGTTCTGAACCATCATGAAAAGTACCAAACCAACGATCCCAAGGCATTTCCTGATTCCCGTAATTGCATTCAAAATATCTATGATGAAGTTGATGATAAAAAGTCCCAAGTGCTAGCCTTCTTTTATCTTTTATTAACAAATCTTCATAACCAGAATGAGTCATTGCAGCTGCAGGGCCTTGCCATATAACATGAAAAATAAGATGGATGGGATGAGTTGCGATTATCCAATGGATGCAAAATGAACTTAAGTACAGAAGATGCTCAACTGGATGCATTGATAAACCTGACCAAGGACCAATATTTATATTCCGGTGATGTAGTGCATGATATCGTTTATAAAGAAATGGAAAATGGAGTAATCTGTGAACCCAATAAAAATGAAAGGCTGACCAAATTGGTAAAAAAATTAAAACTAAAATGAACCATACAGGATTGGAGCTAAAATTGTTAACGGGGACATATCCATTAGCCATCAACCAAGTAGTTACTACCTGAAAAGCTGTCAGTAGAAACACTCCGCTTGTGAGTGTCCAGAACATATTATCTTTCACCTGATCAGAAAATAAAAAATTGCGATTGTTTTTCGTTAAGTCTCGTTTATCAAATTTTAACGTGTTACCCTGGCTTTTTCTAATATAAAAAAAATAATGTAATGAACCTGCTACTAAGATCATCATTGTTAGATTTATAAAATAAATTTCGAATATCCAACTAAAATGAAAATCTTTCGTTTCCTCCAGAGATGGATAAACAAAAAACCACAATACAATTGCTACTGCAACCATCAGTATTCTTTCTGATAACGATAGCCAGTTCTTGTATATCCAATTTAACAAAAACATAGGTTCGGTTAGGTGGGTAAATGGAGACGAGTCTGCCAGTGGCAAGTTAGGATGGTAATTCCACTCTTTTGATTGATTTTCATCCATAAAAATATCCTCAAAAATATTAACTTTGGGTTAATATATGTACTATAAATTACTTTTATTTAATAAAAACGACAAAACTAGTCGCTAATTTTGTTCTGATGTGATTTTTGAATATTTGATAATTCACTGAATATTATTTATCATCATTTTAATAATTTTTTTTGGAGAAATTAAATGAGGTCGCGCAAACCAATTTCAGAGTTACCAACTCACGATGTGTTCAATATGCCACCATACATTGGCGATCAAGATCTTTGGAAAAATGACCAGGTTTTGCAAGAATGGTCTTCAGCTATGGGTGGAGAGAGCCATGCAGAATATTTTGCGGAGGTTGGAACAGTTGTTGGACTTGATGATACTTTTGAAAAAGCAAGACAGGCAAATAAAAATAATCCTGAATTGCAAGCTTTTGATCGTAATGGAATGCGCATTAATCACGTAGAATTTCATCCAGCTTATCATGACCTGATGGATTTAGCCATTTCAAATCAGCTGCATAATTTTGCTTGGCATAACGAAGGACGAGAGGGACATCTTGGACAATCAGTTTTGACTTATATGTTTAGCCAACCAGAAGGTGGTGTTATGTGTCCAATGGCGATGACTTATTCAGTGGTGCCTTCTTTGAGAAGTGCTCCGCAAATAGAAGCTGAGTGGATGCCCCGTCTATTGTCTAAAGAGTATGACCCGAGAGACATTCCAGCAAAAGAAAAGAAAGGCGCTCTAATTGGAATGTTTATGACCGAAAAGCAAGGTGGGTCAGATGTTCGAAGCAACACAACTTTTGCAATCCCACTTGGAGATAATGAAGGTATTGGTGAGGATTATTTGTTAACTGGTCACAAGTTCTTCTGTTCTGCTCCAATGTGTGATGCATTTTTGGTGTTAGCTAATACTGAAGGTAAGGGCATATCGTGTTTTTTGGTACCACGTTGGCAACCAGATGGGACCAGAAATAACCTTTTCATTCAACGTTTAAAGGAAAAGCTCGGAAATCATTCTAATGCGTCAAGTGAAATTGAATTTCAAGATACATTTGGCACAATGGTGGGAGATGAAGGACGGGGGATAAAAACAATTATAGAAATGGTAATTGGAAATCGATTATATTGTGCAATGTCTTCTGCTGGAATTATGCGGCAAGCTCTTGTGCAGGCATTACATCATACAGCTCATCGTTCCGTATTTCAGAAACGCTTGATACAACAGCCCTTAATGAAAAATGTGCTGGCTGATATGGCGATTGAAGTTGAAGGAGCATTAGCTCTAGGTTTGCGTGTGGCACATGCAATGGATAATATGAACGATCCTATAGAGGCAGCCATTGCACGTGTAGGAACTGCTGTCGCAAAATATTGGAATACAAAGAGATGTCCTTCGTTAGTTTTTGAGGCTTTGGAATGCCATGGCGGTCCAGGATATATTGAAGATAGTATAATGCCTAGGCTTTATAGAGAGGCGCCTTTAAATTCAATTTGGGAGGGATCAGGTAACGTAATGGGTTTAGACGTTTTACGTGCTATGACAAGAGAACCTGAAGCTATTAAAGCTTTTATGATGGAGGTGGAAAAAGCAAGAGGAAATAATATGTATTTAGACAAGGCATTAGATGAACTGAAAATTGAATTGGAAGACAATGTCTCTGAAGAGGGTAACATGCGTTTTGTTACAGAAAGAATGGCTTTAACCTTGCAAGGTGCCTTGTTAACTAATCATGCCCCTCAGTTTGTTTCTGAAGCTTTTTGTCAATCTAGACTAGGAAGCTATTACCTTGGTTCGTTCGGAACATTGCCTAGCTCATGTGACTTTGACAAAATAATTGAGCGGGCGATGGTTAAATAAATAATTATTTTGGTTTTTAAA
>CERR01126175.1_pt1 | contig 11608 bp, 8 predicted proteins | sample 530841 | NCBI WGS metagenome assembly CERR01 (sample SAMEA2621021, study PRJEB7988) | marine metagenome | biome: marine biome (ENVO:00000447); feature: surface water layer (ENVO:00002042); material: "saline water (ENVO:00002010), including plankton (ENVO:xxxxxxxx)" | depth 5 m | reverse complement strand
TGGGTGAATATACTCACCATTCCATTTAGCCATAAGATGTATCGTTGCCTCAGATTATTAATTTCTCACACGGCGTAAAAAGCGTGTAAATATGCGTGAAATTCTATCGTTTTAAAAAAGATAGTCAAATAATAGATAGCAATCTATCTTAATAAGCTGGCTGTAATAGTAAATACAGCTTTCTTGAAGTTTTACGCGTCTGTTATTTTTAGCCATCTAGAGCTTTAAATGCTTTGACTTATTATAATGGATAACTTACTCTTTTAGACGTCTAAACATCCAAATTAATCAGGTGACGAATATGAGCGAAAAAAACAAAGCAACCATTGCTGTACGAAATGGGGTTGATGCCGATAAACATCATGGCGCCGTTGTACCGCCAATTTATTTATCGACGACTTATTCGTTTGCCGATTTTGATACTAAGCGCGCATACGACTATGGACGCAGTGGTAATCCTAATCGCGATATTTTAGCTGACACTCTAGCAGAACTTGAAGGTGGCGCACGCGGAATTATTACTGCTACGGGCATGTCAGCAGTGCACTTAGCCACACAGTTATTAAATAACGATGATACATTGGTTATTCCTCACGATTGTTATGGCGGCAGCTACCGTTTATTTACGTCGTTAGAAAAGCGCGGCTTGCTTAAACTTAAAGTACTTGATTTAACTAAACCAGAAAGCCTAGAACAAATTTTAACCATTAAACCTAAATTAATTTGGATAGAAACACCAAGTAACCCTGTGCTGCGCCTAACGGATATTAAAGCCGTGACGGATATAGCAAAACAGTGCGGTGCATTAGTGGCCGCCGATAACACCTTTTTATCACCGGCATTACAAAACCCAATTAAGTTTGGCGTAGATATTGTTGTGCACTCAACCACTAAATATATAAACGGCCATTCTGATGTTGTAGGCGGTGCAGTTGTTGCTGCAACACAAGAGCTTGGTGATGAGCTTGCTTGGTGGGCCAATAACATTGGTATTACCGGCGCACCATTTGATAGCTATTTAACGTTACGTGGTTTACGTACTTTAAATGTGCGTTTAAAACAGCACCAAGAAAATGCCCTGGCAATTGCTAAATACCTAGAAAGCTCTGAGTATGTTAGCCAAGTTTACTACCCAGGCCTTGAATCGCATCCTCAACATGCGCTTGCTAAAGCCCAACAGCTTGGGTTTGGTGGTATGGTTAGTTTTGATATTAAAGGCGATGTGAATGATGCTGCGGCGTTTTTAACAAGCCTTAAAGAATTTAGCTTAGCAGAATCGCTAGGTGGAGTTGAGAGTTTAATTTGTCATCCTGCGACCATGACTCACGCAGGTATGGAAGCTCAAGCACGTTTAGAGGCGGGTGTGGGCGATACGCTAATTCGTATTTCGGTCGGTATTGAAGATATAGAAGACCTACTGGCTGATTTTGAACGTGTATTTAACTTAGTTAAACCTGGTCAAAATAAAAATGTAGGGCGTGTTGGTAAAGCTGCAGGCAATGCCAATGGTGATGTAAAGCAGCAGGCTGCTCATCCAGCTTTGTGGTGATTGAGTATGGTAAAAAGTGTACATAAATTTGGCGGCTCGAGCTTAAGCTCGGGCGAGCGCTATCAAAGTGTGGCAAAAATAATTATTGGCCACACACAGCCTGGCGATTGCGTGGTTGTATCTGCTGCGGGTAAAACCACCGATACATTGGTTTCGCTGTGGCAAAGTTATCAACAACAAGATAAGCAAGCCGTTGCTGATATTTTGCTGCAATTGAGTAATCACCAAACGGCATTAATTGAAGAGTTATTAAAAGCCGATGCTAAACACACTGCTTTAGCTGTGCTAGCGCAAGAGCTAAGTGATGTAGCAGAGCAAGCCAGCAAGCAGCAGTTGCAAGAGGCGGCCTTACTGGCGCATGGTGAGCTGTGGTCTGCGCGATTATTGGCAGCCTATTTAACGCAATTAAACATTCAAGCGTGTGCTCATGATGCTAGAGCGCTGTTTAGTGTAACAAGCGGGGAGCTTTTGCATGCGCAAAATAAACAGCAATGCAGCCAAGTCATTGATGCAAATAAGATTCACGTAGTAACAGGGTTTATCGCAGCAAGTGCTGATGGTAAAACAGTTACGCTTGGGCGCAATGGCAGTGATTACAGCGCCACCTTATTAGCCAATTATTGCGACGCTCAAAATGTATGTATTTGGACTGATACGCCAGGGGTCTTTAGTGCTGACCCACGTAAAGTTGAAAAGGCGATTAAGTACAACAAGGTGTGCCGTGAACAAGCTAACTTATTAGCTCGATTGGGTAACCCTGTGTTACATGCTAAAACGCTTTCGCCTTTAAAAAACAGTAATATTAAACTGGCTGTACGTAGTAGTTTTGATGTGCAAACTGCTCCTACCGATATTGTAAAACAAGGCAAAGCTAAGCAAAAACGTTTTATTACTACATTACAAAACGTTGATTTACTGCTCGTTGAAGGCCTTAACGCGGGAGAAGTGGCGCATGTTAGCCAGCTTATTCAGCACAGCCTTCATCATTTTATACACAACGGCGATACATACTTAGTTGTGCCCGCGGGTGCAACGCATCAAGTAGTGAGTTATTTCGCTGGGCGAGCAAATATAAGCGAGTCTAATTTAAATGGCTGCGCGGTGGTTGCGCCTACGCAAAATGTTTATACGCTAAGTACATTAGCGGCTGAGGTTTTAAATCAGCAAAGTATTCACCCTCGTTTTATTCATCAAGATACAGGCTATACATTGCTGTTAACGGATCAGTTAATAGAAAGCGATGTACTTAGTTTATTGCACGAAAAATTAATTAATAAAGGCCAAGAAGTTGCTCTGGTTGTGGCTGGCTTAGGTAATGTAGGCGATGAATTTTTAAGCCAGCTAGATGCTCAATTTAAGCGTTTGTCGGGCGATTATAGTATTAAGCTAGTTGGCTTAATTCGCTCGCAACATATGCTATTTAATGCCTCGGGTATTACTCTCGGACAGTGGAAAAAACAATGGCAGCATAATGCCGTTGCTTATGAGCAAGCGGATTTATTAAGTGCATTAAACGAACTTGATTACGAGCACAAAGTTGTTGTTGATATAACGGCAAGCGAGCAATTTAGCCAATTATACACCGACTTTGTAGAGCGAGACTGCCATTTAATAAGTGCTAACAAGTACGCGGGCACTGCTGCATCTAGTTGGTATAACGCGCTGCGCCAAAGTATTAACGAGCGTAATTTGCATTGGCGCTACAACACCAGTGTAGGGGCAGGGTTGCCGATTAACTTTGCGTTGGCCGATTTACAAAATAGTGGCGATAAAATCACCCGTATTGAAGGTGTTTTCTCGGGCACACTCTCGTGGCTATGCAGTAAGTACGATGGCAGTGTGGCATTTTCTGACCTTGTTCTTGAAGCGCAAAAAATGGGCTTTACAGAGCCTGATCCTCGCGAGGATTTATCGGGCCGGGATATGCAACGTAAATTGCTGATACTTGCGCGCGAGCTTGGCATTAAATTAGATTTAGATGATATAAGCTTACAAGCATTAATGCCTGATGAGTTAGCCCAAGGTTCATGGGATGACTTTTTAGCGGATAAAGATAAGCTAAATGCGTTTATTAAACACCATGCCGATGCAGCAAATGCGCAAGATGCTGTACTTAGGTATACCGGTTTATTGGCATTAGAGCAGGGTAAAGTATCGGCGAAGGTAGGTATAACTTACGCGCCTAAAGGGGACGCCTTAGCTAACTTAACACCTGGCGATAATATCTTTGTTATTAATAGCCAGTGGTACAACGAAAACGCCTTAGTAATACAAGGCCCAGGGGCGGGCAAAGAAGTGACCGCCGCGGGCGTGCACTCTGATTTATATTGGTTAGTTAAAAACCTAAAATAGCGCAGGCAAATATTAATAGTAAAACGGCAGCTTGTGTAAGCTGCCGTTTTTGTTTTTAGAATAACTCTTCTTCTGTTTTTGTATCTTCTTCAAAAATATCAGTTGGCTGAGACAGCACATATTTTGTAGGCGCAGTGCCTTTTTCAAAATACTCAAAGCGACTGGTGTAGTCGTTTTTATGACTTAACAAACCTGTTTTTAAATCGATACGAATTGAAACTAGTCCTTCAGGAGGCTCTATTGGCGCCTCTGGTGTGCCCTCAAGCGCCACTTTCATAAAATCAACCCAAGCAGGCTGTGCCGTTTTGGCGCCCGATTCAGCACCAGAGATTTGACTGCTATCTAGGTTGTTATTATAGGTTGAGCGTCCTAACGAGTTACCTGGGTTGTCAAAACCAACCCATACAGACGTTACTACATTGCGGTTAAAGCCGCTAAACCAAGTATCAACAGAGTCATTGGTTGTGCCTGTTTTACCCGATAGATCGCGTCTATCTAATGCTTGCGCACGCCAACCTGTCCCGCTCCAGCCTGTTTTATGGGTCCAGCTACCGCCACCCCATACTGCGCTGTGCATTGCTTCAGCAATTAAAAAAGCATTTTGCTTTGAAATAACACGTGGTGCACAACGTGGTTGCGTGGCTGTATCATCTGTTATGTCGGTATCTAGGTTATTGTTGGCAAAGCTATCCACTGCTTTAGAGACGGGTAATAGCTCGTCTTCATCGCAAGCAAGAGCCGGGTTTGCTTTAAATAGTACATTGCCATAGGCATCTTGAATTTCAGATATAAAGTAAGGTTCAATTAAGTGACCGCCATTAGCAAATGCGCTCATGCCGCGAGCAAGCTCTAATGGCGTGATTGATGCACTGCCTAATGCTAACGATTCACTGCGGTTAATATCAGCATCTTTAAAACCAAACTTAAGCAAGTGATCGGCGGTGCGTTGTAACCCTACACCGCGAAGTAAGCGCACAGAAATAACGTTTTTAGATTGTGCAAGTGCACGGCGAATACGTATAGGGCCATTATAAACGGCTGGGCTGTTTTTTGGTCGCCACGCTACACCTAAACTTTTATCCCACTGGTTTATTGGCGCGTCGTTTAAAATAGAGGCCAATGTATAGCCATTTTCGAGCGCAGCAGAATATATAAAGGGTTTAATATTAGAGCCAACTTGGCGTTTAGCTTGTACCGCTCGGTTGTATTGGCTTTGCTCAAAACTGTAACCACCTACTATAGCTTTAATACGACCATCTTGTGGGTCGAGTGAAACAAGTGCACTGGCAGCTTCTGGTATTTGGCTTAGTAGGTAACTGTTGTCGTTATTTTTACGCAGCCATATTTGCATGCCAGGGGTAAGAATGTCAGTAGCGGCTTTAGGGGCAAAACTTTGGCGGTAGCGAGTAATGTATTTGCGCGCCCATTTTAAATTATCCCAATCAAGTGTGGTGCGCTGGCCATTTTTTAAAATAACGTCAGCGGTTTTCTCTGCCACATTTAACACCACGCCAGCATGCAAATCAGCTATTTCTTTAACAGGTTTTAGCTTTTCTATAATTTGCTGCTCACTTAAGGCAGGCTGTGTTTCTGGATCCCACAACACGTCTACAGGCCCACGAAAGCCATGACGCATATCATAGTTATGTAAATTATTAACTAAAGCTGTTTGCGCCGCCTTTTGAACTTTAGACTCCACAGAGGTAAATATTTTAAAGCCAGAGTTATATGCTTTTTCTACACCGTAGCGCTCAACCATCTCAGCACGAACCATCTCAGAGATATAAGGGGCGTAAAGATCTATCTCAGCACCGTGAAAATAAGCAGTGATAGGCTGGTTAGCCGCATCGTTGTATTGCTGTTGCGTAATATAGTTTTCAGTAAGCAAGCGACCAAGCACTACATTACGACGTGCTTTAGCCCTAATTGGGTTACGAATTGGGTTAAGCGCCGAAGGGGCTTTAGGTAAACCGGCAATCATTGCCATTTGTGCAAGAGTGAGGTCTTTTAGCTCTTTACCATAGTAAACTTGAGCAGCAGCACCAATACCAAATGCACGATTACCTAGTTCTATTTTATTAAGATACAGCTCAAGAATTTCGTCTTTTGTTAATACACTTTCAATATGTAGAGCTATAAAAATCTCTTTAACTTTACGAATATACGCTTTTTCTCGTGTTAAAAAGAAGTTACGAGCAAGCTGCATAGTAATGGTGCTCGCGCCTTGTTTTTTCTCACCTGTTGAAATTAACACAATAGCAGAGCGGACAATACCAATAGGGTCTATACCAATATGGTCATAAAAACGGTTATCTTCTGTGGCTAAGAAGGCATTAATTAAAGGTTGAGGTATTTCGTCTATAGTAACAGGGATGCGGCGTTTTTCACCAAATTGATTAATTAAGAGTCCATCTTTGGTAAAGACTTGCATAGGGGTTTGTAATTGCACGTCTTTTAAAACTTGCACACTGGGGATATCAGGTTTAACGTAATAATAAAGGCTGATTAAAGTGATCAGACCAATTAACGTGCAAATGATAAAAAATTGTAATGTTCTTTTTAATAAAATCACTTATATTTCCCTAAATGGACTCCCAATTGCGAGTTTAGACTGCTAGTATATATTGATTAAAAAATGAATAATATTTTTTACTATAAAAATTATAACTTGTTTATTATTAAAACAAAGGTCAAGTTGCAAACATGCTAAGTCAACTATTTCAAAAGCCATCACCAGCGATGGTCGGAATTGATATCGGATCGCACTCTATCAAAGCAGTGCTTTTAAGTGAAATTGAAACGGGATTTCGACTAGAAGCACTTGCAATTGAACCTATGCCAAAAGGTGCAATGAGCGAGCGCTCTATTCAGGATATCGAAGCAATTGGTAACATAATTACAAAATTAAAAAGAAAACTACCAAAATCGTTAAAATCAGCGGCAGTGGCTGTATCAGGACAAACCGTTATCACTAAAGTTATTTTTATGGATGTTTCATTAAGTGACGCTGAATTAGAGTCGCAAATTGAAATAGAAGCTGACAGCTTAATACCTTACCCCCTTGATGAAGTGAGTTTAGATTTTGAAAAGCTCTCTACCAACGAAGCCGACCCGAGTAAAATGAATGTGTTGTTATCTGCTGCGCGTACAGAAAGTGTTGAGGCCCGTGTGGGCGCACTTGAAGGTGCAAACTTAACCGCTAAAGTGGTTGATGTTGAAAGCTATGCGTTAAGTAGAGCGATGGAGGTGTATTATCAGCAACTGCCAAGTGATGCCTTTAATAAGTGTGTTGCCGTGGTAGATATTGGCGCTGTTTTAATGCTGGTGAGTGTCGTTCAAGCGGGTGAAACAATTTATACCCGCGACCAAGTATTTGGTGGCGACCAATATACTAATAGTATTGTATCTTATTATAATAAAAGTTTTGATGAGGCCGAAATAGGCAAAACAACGGGTGATTTACCTGCTAATTATACTTTTGAAGTGCTGGCACCGTTTCAGACATCACTATTGCAACAAGTGCGCCGTGCGGTACAAATGTTTTTAACAACCACAGGTAAAGATCAAGTAGATTATATAGTGCTAACCGGCGGTACATCAATGATAGACGGTTTAGATAGGTTGTTAATTGAAGAGCTCGGTATTCATGCTGTGGTGGCTGAACCGTTCGCTAATATGGAAATTTCGCCAAAAGTAGACAGAAATGTAATGCAAAGAAATAGAACGCAGTTTGCAATTGCTACTGGTTTGGCATTGAGGAGCTTTTCATCATGCCACATATAAATCTATTGCCGTGGCGAGAGCTACAACGAGAAGAATCAAAAAAGAAATTTATAACTATATTAATAGCAGTAGTACTAGGTAGTTTTGCAAGTATGTACTTACTTAGCTCTTTTTACGCGGGTTTAAAAGATGGGCAGAACTTAAAAAATAATTATTTAAGCTCAGAAATCAGTACTCTTGATAAAAAAATTAGTGAGATTAGAGATCTCGATAAGCGAAAAGAGAATTTACAACAACGAATGCGGTTGATTGAAGAGCTACAAAGCAGCCGTAATTTAGGTACTCAAATTATGGATGAAGTAGCTAAAATTGTTCCTCAAGGCGTGTATTTAACTAAGCTTGAGCGGCGTGGTACACAAATACATGTGTTAGGGCGCAGTGAATCAAACAATCGTTTATCTACTATGCTACGTCAGGTACAAGGCTCTTATCTATTAGAAAGGCCAATCATGCAGGGCATTGTGGCAGGCGCTCAAACATCACGGTTACTCAGTGATTTTAATATGGAGTTTTATGTAAAGCCATTTGATAAAATTGGTGAGGTAAGTGATGAACCTTGATTTAAAAGCCTTAAATGAAATAGATTGGAATGAAATTGAGCTCGACAACATTGGTGAATGGCCGGTTGCGGTAAAAGCAATTTGTTGCTTATTTGTCGCCGGTTTAGTGTTGTTTTTTAGTTACAGCTTATTGGTATCTGATGAAATAGACAGCTATCACAGCGCGGTAGCAAAAGAAGTCGAGCTGCGTACTACCTACAGAACTAAATATGCTGTAGCCAGTAAGCTTGATATATATCGCCAGCAAATGGTTGAGATGGAAGATAAGTTTTCACAACTACTAAAGCGATTACCTACCTCAAATGAAACCCCTGGCCTGTTAGACGATTTATCTTATGTAGGTACTACTAGCGGTTTAACATTTTTGAAAATTGGCTGGTTACCTGAAATCGAAAAAGAGTTTTATACCGAGCTGCCTATAAAAATTGAAGTAATAGGTACTTACCATGAGTTTGGTGAATTTGTAGGAAAAGTAGCCCAATTACCACGAATTGTAAGTTTACATGACTTTTCGATTGTATCATCTGGTGAAAAGCAACTAACATTCAGTGTGGTAGCAAAAACGTATCGTTATGAAGAAGGGGTTAAAAAGTGAGACTAGTCCCTTTATTTTCATTGTCTGTTTTATTGTTGGCAGGTTGTAACGACGATACGTCTGAGCAAAAAGAATTTATTGACCAAGTTAAGGCCAGCACCACGCCTAAAGTTGAGGGAATACCTGAATTAACGCAGTTTGAACATTTTGAATATAATGCATCGCAGCTGCGTAGTCCTTTTGTGGCTCCACAGCCTGAAATTATTCAAAATAAACTAACGCAAATTAAAAATTGTTTACACCCTGACCCTGATAGAGTGAGAGAGCCACTAGAAAAGTATCCGCTCGATAACCTATCAATGAAAGGTACATTAGGCTCTAGCGGTCAAATGTGGGCACTGATCACCGCAGCGGATGAAACGTTGCATAGGGTAACTGTAAATAATTACTTAGGCACGTATGACGGTAAAGTTAAGTCTGTAAGTAGTGATTATGTAGAACTAGTTGAATTAATCCCTGATGGGTCGGGTTGTTGGAAAGAGCGGCTGACTAAATTGGAAATGTTAGAGGCGGCAAATAATGGCGCAAATTAATAATAAAAAAGGTAAAACCCACATGTATAAGGATGTACTTTGGCATCATCGTTTTCAAATGGTGTTATTTGTCATATTGGCTCTTTTTGTTGTAAAAACAGCCAGTGCAGCGCCATTACTTTATGATGTACGTTATAACCCCTTGCTAAAAGGCGAGACAGAGTTACAACTTGTATTTGACGAAGAGCTAACACAACAACCTAAAATTCAAGTACACAACACACCAGCACGCATAGAAATGTTATTTGATGGTGCAGAACTAGAACAGGGTCTTGAAAATGTGCCGGTCGATCACGCAGGTATTAACAGTGTGAGCAGCGTACTGACAGAGCAAGGCTTAAAAGTTACGGTAAATTTAGAGCGTTTAAAAATATACGAAACACAAGTTAATAATAACTTAGTGTCGTTGCGCGTATCTGATAACCCGCTTACTGAACAAGCTTCTGATGAAAGCAGCAATGGTTATAATGCCTCAAGCGCTTATATTAATCGGATTCAATCTATTGATTTTCGCCGTGGTGAAAAAGGTGAAGCAAAAGTTTTAGTATTTTTACAAGACACGCAAGCTGCAATAGAAGTACATGAAAGTGGTGGAAAAATAATTGCAGAGTTTCATCACACAGATATTTTAGACGACTTACTGTATGAATTAGATGTGCTAGATTTTGGTACTGTAGTAAGTACCATTGAGACCTTTAAAGAAGATAGCTTAAGCCGTGTAGTTATTGAGCCTAATGCTGCTTTTACCTTTACCTACCAGCAAATAGATAACATTTTAACGTTAACCATTGAAAAAGATGAAACGCAAAATGCCTATTTAGATGGCGGCAAGGAATATCAAGGTCGTCCAATGACCTTAAACTTCCAAGATATTTCGGTTAGAGCTGTACTGCAAATCATAGCGGGTTATAACGAGTTTAACTTAGTAACGAGTGACTCCGTAACCGGCAATATTACACTTCGTTTAGATGGCGTTCCATGGGATCAGGCTTTAGATGTTGTACTGCGTATTAAAGGTCTTGATAAGCGCATGGATGGCTCTATATTGATGGTTGCGCCAGCTGAAGAGCTCGCTGCACGTGAAGCTAAAGATTTACTAGCAAAACAAAAGGTCGAGGATTTAGAGCCGCTTTACAGTGAGTATATTCGTTTAAACTACGCTAAGGCTGAAGATTTTGCGGATTTACTGAAAACCGACACTAACAGCATCATTTCTGCCCGAGGCAGTGTATCGGTTGACCAGCGTACCAATACATTACTTATTAAAGATACAGCGAAGAGCATTGAGAGCATTCGTCGTATGATTGAAACACTCGATATCCCAGTGCAACAGGTTGTTATTGAATCACGTATGGTAACAGTGCGCGATAACGTCACAGAAGATTTAGGCGTGCGTTGGGGATTTAGTGATCAACAAGATAGTGATGGTATATCTGGCTCGCTTGAAGGAGCTGAGTCTATCTCAAATGGCACTATTCCTGATTTATCAGACCGTCTTAATGTAAACCTACCTATTACTAACCCTGCGGCAAGTATTGGTTTACACATAGCTAAGTTGGCTAATGGCACTTTAATTGATTTAGAGCTTAGTGCTTTAGAAGAAGAAAATAAAGGTGAGATTATTGCGAGCCCGCGCATTACCGCAGCTAATCAGCAAAAAGCACGTATTGAGCAAGGTACTGAAATCCCCTATACCGAATCAGCCTCAAGTGGTGCTACTACTGTAAGCTTTAAAAAAGCGGTATTGAGCCTTGAGGTTACACCGCATATAACGCCTGATAACAAAGTTATTTTAGACTTAGTTATTACACAAGATACTCGTGGCGAAACGGTTCAAACCGGAACAGGTGAAGCGGTTTCGATAGACACTCAACAAATTGAAACACAAGTGCTGGTTGATAACGGCCAAACCGTTGTGCTGGGTGGTATTTTTCAGCAGCAAATAATTAATACCACAAATAAAGTACCTGTACTTGGTGATATTCCATATGTTGGACGCTTATTTAAGAGCACCAGCGAGTTTAATGAGAAACGTGAATTACTTATTTTCGTGACACCGAAAATACAAATAGACTAAAATTTAGTGGTTTTATGTTCGTCAACGAGTGTTTATTGATAATAATTGCTCGTTATATGGCTTTTTATTGTAATAGACTTGAAATACCCGGCCAATTACTGAGATAATCCCCTCCTTAATTTTGGGGCCAGGTCGTTAGGCGGGGTTTTATTTCAAATT
>CERR01023647.1_pt1 | contig 11619 bp, 11 predicted proteins | sample 530841 | NCBI WGS metagenome assembly CERR01 (sample SAMEA2621021, study PRJEB7988) | marine metagenome | biome: marine biome (ENVO:00000447); feature: surface water layer (ENVO:00002042); material: "saline water (ENVO:00002010), including plankton (ENVO:xxxxxxxx)" | depth 5 m | reverse complement strand
TGGTGGTTTCTTAGATAGGTTTGACAGTTTCTTTTTTGTAATACCATATGTTTATTTTTACCTCAAAATTGTAAATCTGCTAACTTAAAAATTGTACATTTACATAATTAAACCCAAAACAAGATATGAGTTATAAAGAACCAGCTCCTATCATGCATGACAAGGACCCTCTTGAATCAATGATGAAGAGGTTCCATGTAGCAGCTGAATATTTAAATCTTGACGAAGAAGTTTATAGTGTCTTAAAGTCCTCTGTTAAAAAAATCATAGTATCTCTTCCAATATCCATGGATAATGGAAAAATCAAAGTTTTTGAGGGGTTTAGGGTAATTCATTCTAATATTTTAGGTCCCTCAAAAGGTGGCTTAAGATTTGATCCAGGGGTTAGCTTAAATGAGGTTACTGCTTTAGCGGCCTGGATGACATGGAAGTGTGCTGTAGTTGATATTCCATATGGAGGAGCAAAAGGTGGAGTTTGTTGTGATCCCAGGAATATGAGTCAGTCTGAGTTAGAAAGACTTACTAGGGCTTATACTCAGGCAATGCATGATGTTTTTGGTCCAGATAAAGATATACCAGCTCCCGATGTGGGAACGGGCCCAGATCAAATGGCTTGGTTAATGGATGAATATTCAAGAGCTAGGGGTACAACTGTTAATGCAGTTGTTACAGGAAAACCAATTATTTTAGGGGGTTCAGTTGGTAGAATTGAGGCAACAGGAAGAGGGGTAATGGTTGCAACTTTAGCAGCTTTAACAAAAATAAAAATCAATCCATTTAATGCAACTATAGCAGTTCAAGGGTTTGGAAACGTTGGATCATGGGCAGCGCATTTATTAAAAGAAAGAGGCTGTAAAGTTGTAGCAATATCAGATATTTCTGGGGGATATTATAATGATAAAGGTATAGATGTTGGAGGCGCTATTACATATAGAAATGAAAATAAAGGCACTCTTGAAAATTTTGATGGAGGAAAGAAGATATCAAATGAAGAATTATTATCTCTTAAGGTTGATGTTTTGATTCCTGCAGCATTAGAAAATGCTATAACAGAAAAAAATGCAGAAAATATTAATGCAAAATTAATTGTTGAGGGGGCAAATGGTCCAACATCTCATGAGGCTGATTCAATTCTAGAAAAAAAGGGCATTGTTGCAGTACCTGATATTTTAGCAAATGCTGGTGGGGTTATTGTTTCTTATTTTGAGTGGGTACAGAACAGACTTGGGTTTAAGTGGACTAAAAACAGAGTATATAGAAGAAGTGATTCTATAATAAAACAAGCTTTTAATAATGTTTTCTCAATTTCAAAAAAATACAAAGTATCTTTAAGGACTGCAGCTTATATTGCAGCTATTGATAAGGTCTCTAGAACATACAAATACAGAGACGGTTCATTTACTTTTCAAAAAAATGATAAAGATTCATAAGGAGGGTCGAGGTTTTTTATTAAAGTTATTTATCCTTCTTTCGATAGTGAATCTTATACTTTTTTACATACATAGCTCTTCTTTATATTCGGTTCTGATTTTATTTATTTCACTCCTAACCTTTCTTTTTTTTCTTCAGTTTTTTAGAAACCCTAAAATCATTAAAAAAATAGATGAAAACCTCATAATTTCTCCTGCTAATGGAGAGATTGTGCATATTGGAGAAATTTTTGAAGAAGAGTATTACAAAGAAAAAAGATTATTGATTTCAATCTTTATGTCTCCTTTCGATGTACATATAAATAGAAATCCTATTTCAGGCATAGTTGAATATTATAAGTATCATAAAGGAAAATATCTTGTCGCTTGGCATCCAAAGTCTAGCACAAAAAATGAGAGAACAACAACCGTAATAGCTAATAATCAAATTTCAATTTTAGTGCGACAAATTGCAGGGTTAGTTGCGAGAAGGATAATAAATTATTCTACTGTCGGAGAGAAGGTTAATCAATCAAATCAATTAGGTTTTATAAAGTTTGGTTCTAGAGCAGATATCTTTTTGCCTTTGGATTTCAAGCCTAATGTTAAACTAAAACAAAAAACAAAAGCAGGAGTAACAGTATTAGGTAGATTAAGTTAGACTCTTTTGAATTATAGACACTATTTCTTCTAGGTGTTTTTTATCAGTTTCATCAAAACTATTTAGTTTATCACTGTCAATATCTAAAACTCCAAAAACCTTATTTTTATTATTAAAAACAGGAACTACAATTTCTGATTTAGATATAGAACTACAGGCTATATGTCCAGGAAATTTTTCTACGTCTGGAACAATAATAGTTTTTTTATCTTTCCATGCAGCTCCACAGACACCATCACCCTTTTTTATTCTAAAGCATGCAACTGGGCCTTGAAAGGGACCTAAAACAAGCTCATTATCTTCAATTACATAAAAACCAACCCAAAGCCATTTAAATGTTTGAGATATAGCAGCAGAAATATTTGCAAGTATAGCCGTATTATTTTTTTCACCTTTAATTAAAGACTTTATCTGTTCTTCAAGATTAATATATTTTTTCTCTCTATTTTTTTCTAAAGGCGTATTGAAATCATGCATGTTTAGTTATTTTAAAAAGTTTATCTTCCCCTACTTTTTCATAGGTGTTTTTTTTGATATTTGGAGCCTTAATCCCCTTATGAAATTTTAATTGAGATTTGAAAATCCTTGCTTCATCCCAAAGGTTCTTTTCTATAATTTTATTTAATGTAAATCCGCCACCCTCAACTAGTAAACTATAAATTCCTCTTTTATAAAGATCATAATATATAGTCTCTATTTTAAATGGATTTATTTTTATAAAATGTTTTTGCCCCCTTATTTTATTTAGTGTTTTATTATAAATAAGAGAAATCGATTGGTCATTTAATATATTTGTTTTTTCTTCCAATTTGTTATTTGGGTCAAGTATAACCCTGATTGGATCTCTTCCTTTCCATAGTCTAACGTTAAGACGCGCATTATCTTTATTTGCAGTATTGATACCAATTAAAATCCCAGTCTCCTCAGATCTCCACTTATGCACTAAAGACCTTGACGTTTTGCAAGATATCCATTTAGAACTTCCATCTTCTTTTGCAATAAAACCATCAGATGTTTCAGCCCATTTAAGTATAACATATGGTCTTTTTTTTTCCTGGTTTATAAAAAACCTTTTATTAAGTTTTTTACCTTCTTTTTCAAGAATTCCTGAGATAACGTCTATGTTATTATTTCTTAGTTTTTTTATTCCCTTGCCATTAACAAGGGGGTTTGGGTCTGTGTTAGAAATAATAACTTCTTTTGGCTTATATTCTATTAATTTATCTGTGCAAGGAGGAGTCTTTCCAAAATGAGTGCAGGGTTCTAGACTTATATATACTGATGCTCCTTTAATATCATTTTTATTGATTACGTTATTTATAGCATTTATTTCTGCGTGTGCATCTCCAAACTTTTTATGATATCCTTCACCTATAATTTTATTTTCTTTAACGATTACACACCCGACCATAGGATTTGGGAAGACATCCCCAACTCCTTTTTTAGCAAGATAAAGTGATCTTCTGATGAATTTGTTGTGTATATTTTCCATATTTATACCTATGCCTGATATAGAATCTAATTCAATTTATAATGAATTACTTAACAAAGTAAATTATTATTCTGGCAATGATATAAAAAACATTTCTCTAAAATATCTATATCAAAAATTTAATTTAACTAACTCAGATCTAATACTAAATAAAAAGATAAAATGGAATTATAAAGTTAAAAGAACATTCTATGAGGATTTAGAAAAGATAAACAGTGGTGTTCCTATTCAGTATATAACAAATTCACAATTTTTTTATGATGAGAACTTTTATGTTGATAATAATGTCTTAATACCTAGACCTGAAACTGAGGAATTGGTAAGTCATATTATAAAACACGAAAAAGACAATAAGAAAAAAAACATTTTAGATATTGGCACGGGGTCAGGTTGTATAGCAATAATATTATATAAACATTTAAATGCTCACGTTTTTGGGATTGACTTATCTAAAGAGGCTGTCAAAATAGCTAATAAAAATAACAGATTAGTTGAGAATAAGGTAAGGTTTATTAATGAAAGTATCGAAGAATATACTCCTAAAACCAAATTTGATGTAATTGTGAGTAACCCTCCTTATATTTCTTCAGAAGATAAAAATAAGGTCGATGATAATGTTCTAAATTATGAGCCTCATAAAGCTCTTTTTGTCTCAAAGGATCCTCTGTATTTTTATAAAAAGATATTAAGGTTTTCCAGAAAACATTTAAATGAAAAAGGAAATATATATTTTGAGATTAATGATAAATATGAGAGTGAATTAGAACGACTTTTCTCTGAATTTGAATGCGAATTTATAGAGGATATTTATGGCAAGAAAAGATTTTTATTTGTTACTATAACTTAGTGTCCCTTTACCTATTTTAAAAACAAAGACAGATCTGTATTTCTTCAAATAATCTCTTACCTCTTCTTGAAGCAATAAAATAATATCTTTATAATCCCCGTAAACAATAGAACTCAATCCATTCGATTCGATAACAAGACCTTTCTTTTTAGAGATTTCACTTAAAAATTTTTTAACTATTTTTTTGTATTCTTTCTCTTTATTTTTTTGTAATAATGGGTACATACTTATCTCTAAAGTTGCTCTCATTTTAAATTTTAAAATTAATAGTTAACATATAATTTCTTACAGCTTGTGGGTAATAGTAGTTTTCTCTTACCTCATAGTTTAATCCACCATAATAACCAAAGGTATATCCATTATTAGAATACACTTCATTAAAAATATTATTTATTGAAAACTTAAAATATAAATTTTTTAAAAAATTATTATTCAAATTAACATTTAGTTCAAAGTCGTTCAGTAAAAAAGGATCTATTGATCTTTTTGAATCTGAAGTGTTATCTAGATACTGCTTTCCTACAAACTTAGATTTGAGGGAGACACTAAATGGCTTTTTAAAAGTCCAGATTATTGAGTTATTAACTATTATGTTTGGGGAGAAAGAAATGTCAGTTTTTTTATATTTATTAATTATTGTGTTGAATTCACTAAAGTCATTTCCGTAATCATATAAATATTCATTGAAATTGAAAACATAGTTTTTAGATAATGATAAAGAGGAATTTATATTGATTTTTTGAGTATTTATTAGATTAGATATTTCAACTCCAAACCTTCTGCTTTTTTTAACATTTGTCCTAATATTAGCCCCAACATCATTAATTTCTCCTGTGGTTATAAGTTGATTATTATATTCCATCCAGAAAAAGTTTGTTGTCAAGGAACCCATTTTATAATTAAAAATTTTTCCTAACTCTAAATCGTATAAGGTCTCATGTTTTGGTGTTTCATTAGAGTCAATAAAATCACTTCTTATAGGTTCTCTGTTTGCTATGGAAAACGAACTATATAAACTTAATTTTTTACTTAATTGATTTGTAATCCCGATTTTAGGATTAAAAAAAACATTTTTAGAATTAATCTTAATTTTTGACTTGTCATTGTCTGTTCCGTTACTATTATGAGAATAACTCCTTAATTGTAGTTCAGTAAAGAGCTCTGTATTACTAGAGATATTAATATTGTATTTTGTGAAAACATTCGCATCTTTTTTAGTTGATCCAGAAAAATAATAAGGTTCTGAAAAGAAGACATCAACTGAACCTGATGAAATAATTTCTCCAAAATGGTCTCCATCATACTTATTTAATGCTCCCCCAATATTTAAAGAACTATTATTAAATTCTTTTAGAAAAGAATATGTAATACCATAAAAATGATTTTTTAACCACCTCCTTCTAACTAAGTCTGTTGTCTTATCTTCCCCAAACTCATAATAGTTTTTTAAGTTATCAGCTTCTCTATATTGTTCGTAATAACCTCTTCCAAAAGTATAATGAAATGTAAGATGTAGATTAGTGTTTTTTGAAAAACTATGATTTACATGAGTCTGGTAGTGATCTTGCTGGTAATTGTCAGTTTCATTATCATAAGTATAATAATTAAATGTTCTGCCTGCTTCCAATAAGTTCTTAGCTTGTAAATCAGTATATCCATTGTTAATAATAACCTGATTCATTCCTTCTATATCATTTGATAATCTAGACTCTGGTGTTCCCCACCATGATTGATATGTTTTTTCTTTTCCTGAAAAATTTATAAAATCAATCGATGTTTTTTTTGAATAATAACTAGCTGAGGCATAGTAAGATTTTAAGTCTGAAGATGCTCTGTCTATATAGCCGTCCGATGTAATTTTTGAAAGTCTTAAGTTAAAGTTTAATGCATTTTTTATAAGTCCAGAGTTTATTTCAAATGAATTTTTAAAAGTTTTAAATGATCCCCCAGAAGAAGAATAATTTATTGTAAATTTTTCTGATAAATTTCCGGTCTTAATACTAACAGTTCCACCAAAAGCTCCACCCCCATTTGTTGATGAACCCACACCTCTTTGAACTTGTATACTGCTAGAAGATGAAGCAAGATCCGGCATGTTTACCCAGAAGACACCATGTGACTCTGAGTCATTATATGGAACCCCATTTATTGTAACATTTATTCTAGTGGCATCACTTCCTCTTATTCTAACCCCTGTGTATCCTACCCCATTTCCAGCATCAGATGTTGAATAAGCCGAAGGTGTTGACTGAATTAGAAAAGGAATATCTCTGCCAATATTGTTTTCCTCTATAAAATTTCTTGAGATATTTGAAAATGCAAATGGACTGTTTTCTTTAACTCTAGTTGAGGTAACTTTAATTTCATCACTTAGCAAGATGCCATCTTCAAGTGTGATTTCATAATATTTTTTTTCGTTTGATATTATTGTAATCTCCTTAGTTATATAACCGACATGAGATATAGATATTTTAAATTTTTCTGATGGAATTTTAATGTAAAAATCACCTTTAATATTAGAGAATAATACCTCCTTAGTGGAAGAGATGTAAATGTTTGCGCCTGATATAATATTACCTTTTGAATCCTTAATGTTACCCTCTACAAGGTCTTGAGAAAAGGCAGTAAAACTTAAATAAATAAAAAAAAGTATCCTCATAACGTAAAATTTTAAATATGGGGACTTGAAAAAGAATAATATAATATTTTATCTTTTCTACGCCAGCATTACCTGGATCAGTTTTAAGAGTATAATCTCAGCCCTTATTTTTAAGGCACCCCCTAGGAACAAAAGTAATTAATAATTATTAATAATTTTTAGAGCAGAACTTATTCTTTTAGAAACAGAACCCTCTATAATAAAATAATTTAATTTTTTTTCTTTCATGACAGATTTAAACTCCTCATAAATGCTTTCTCTATTATATTGATTTTCTCTCAACTTATCATATTCCCAAGGAATATCTGGTTTACATAACAAGTAAAAGTCAAACTCTTCTTTTCTTGATAAATCTAATATCTTTTCATCTACCTTATTATATTTTATTTTGCTCCAAAGTTCAATATCTAGGACACAAGTATCTACAATTAAATAATTTCCTCCTCTAACTATTTCTTTCCTTATTAATTGATCTTGTTTTTTAGCAATTGTTTTAAGATCGGTAACGTCATAATCTGTTTTTTTTTCTAAATATTTTCTTGAATACTCCTCACAAAGTTTACAGTCTAATTTTTGAGAAAGAGACAGTGCCAAAGTACTTTTTCCTGAAGACTCAGGTCCAACTATACTAATCTTTATCATTTTCTAAACTTTTTTTCCATTCAAAATATCCTGATACAGCTAAAATTAGAAAAATAAAATATTGAACACTAGTAATGTAAAGACCTTTATATATGAAAAGAGGGATGTATATAATGTCTGCTATAATCCAAAAGATCCAGTTTTCTAATTTTCTTCTAGCAAGAAGTAACATCGCTGTTAAACTAAGTGCTGTGGTTATACTATCTAGAAAAACAACATCACTATCTGTCATTTTAAGAATTAAAAATAAAATAACAAAAAAAACAACAAATAAGATTAGATAAATTCCGTTTTCAGATTTTTTATTTCTTGAAATATTTTTTTTGATTTTAGTGTTTTTAGATGTCCATAATATCCACCCATAAACACTCATTATAAAATAATATAAGTTAATACCGGCTTCGGCATAAATTTTATTCTCATATGTTATATATACATAAATTAAGACACTAACGATGCCAGTTGGAAAAACAAGCACGTTATTTTTCCTTGCGAACCATACACTCACTACCCCAGCAAGGGAGGCAATTATTTCTAAGATTGACATTTAATAATATAAAAAGAATTTTTTAACTCAATTATAATGCATTAGTTTTGCTTGGCAAATAGTTAAATCTCTTATTTGCCATGAAAAACAAGTCATTATTCCAACACGAAGCACTAACATTTGACGATGTGCTCTTAGTTCCATCTTACTCAGAAATAGTACCTGCTGATACGGATGTGACATCCTTTTTAACTAGAAATATTGGTATTAACATACCTATTGTATCTGCCTCTATGGATACAGTTACAGAATCAAGATTAGCTATTGCTATTGCTTTGAAAGGAGGAATGGGAATAGTTCATAAAAACATGAGTGTAGATAAGCAAGCTGAAGAAGTTAGGAGAGTGAAAAGGTCACAAAGTGGTATGATAAAAGATCCTATAACCATGAATAAAAACTCTAACGTTAAAGATGCATTGTCTATTATGAAAAAACATCAAATAGGAGGCATTCCAATTATAAATTCAAAAAATGAATTAATTGGAATAGTAACGAATAGAGATTTGAGATTTCAAAAAGATAACTCAACTGAGATATCTAAGATTATGACTAAGAAGCTCATAACAGCAAAAACAGGAATTAGTCTTGATAGTGCTGAAAAAATTTTAAAGAAACATAAGATAGAAAAACTTCCAATTGTTGAAGGCAAAAAGTTTGTTGGATTAATAACTTATAAAGATATTTTAAAAAGTAAATCAATGCCTGATGCGTGTAAAGATCAGTTAGGAAGATTAAGGGTTGGTGCTGCAATTGGTGTTTCAGATGATTGGGAAGAAAGGATAGAAAAGTTAATTAATTCTAGTGTTGATGTAATATCTATTGACACAGCCCATGCACATTCCAAGTCAGTATTAGATCTCCTTAAAATAATTAAGAAAAATTATTCAGTTGATGTTGTTGTAGGCAATGTTGCAACTGGTGAAGCAGCAAAAAAACTTGTAGACTTTGGAGCAGATGCGGTCAAGGTAGGAGTGGGTCCAGGTAGTATTTGTACAACAAGAATTATAGCTGGGGTCGGAATGCCTCAACTATCAGCGATACATAATGTTTCTAATAAAATTAAAGGAACAGGCGTCCCTGTCATTGCAGACGGTGGTATAAGATTTTCTGGAGATGTTGTCAAAGCATTAGCTGCAGGCGCAAACTCTGTAATGATAGGTTCTTTATTAGCTGGAACAGAAGAAACTCCAGGGGATATAATTTTATATGAAGGAAGAAAATATAAAGCTTATAGGGGTATGGGTTCAGTTGAGGCAATGGAGGCTGGCACTAAAGATAGGTATTTCCAGCAAAATGAGGATAATCCCAAAAAATTGGTTCCAGAGGGAATTGTAGGAAGGGTTCCCTACAAGGGGGATTTGTCAGAGGTTATTTATCAACTAACAGGGGGTTTGAGAGCAGGTATGGGATATGTAGGTGCAAAAAATATTTCTAAACTACAAGAAGCTTCTTTTGTAAGAATAACAAATGCAGGATCAATTGAAGGTCATCCCCATGATGTCTTTATTACAAGAGAGTCTCCTAATTATTCAAAGAAATAATTTATTCTTTCTTACTTTTGAAGGATGGCTCTAAGAATTAACCCCAATTTTTATCTAATAACAGGATCTTTGTTTTGGGTTCTCTATTCTTTCCTTCATATAATACTTTTTTTTGAGGATCAAACTTTTTACTCTCCAACATACAGACTTATTTATCTTATTTTATTGGGTTCATTCGTTTTCTCTTTTTACAAATATTATGATTTAGTTTTCCCTAAGATTAGTAGAAAGGTAATTTTTACCAATTTTTTTAAACTTTTTATTTATAGTATAAAAGCAATTTTTCCTATTGTATTAATATACATACTATATTTATTTAAAATTGGAGATAATTTTATTTACTATCCTGTTTTTTCGAATTTAATCAATGAATTTGTCACCGGAATTTCTTTATTATTTCTTATAATAAATTTTATTTTTTTTAAAAGACTCATACTTTTTGAATCTACTTCAATTATGAAATCTATTTTCTGGTTGTTTCAGTATGGAGCAATAATTATTTTCCTTTTTGATATAATTTATAATTTCTATCCTTCTCCTATCTACCAATATTTTCTTGGCTTATTATTTATGATAGGAGCAATTTTATTTTTTAATCAGAAATGGATTGCATATCTGCACTTTGATCAGAAATGGAAAACTATACTTATATGTTTTTTTCTGTTAGGTTCTAATATACTTATTTATCAGTTTTTTTCTTTAAATAATAATTTCTTTACCCCTTATTTTAATATTCAAAGTTTACTGTTTTTTGTATTATTGATATCCTTTAACTTTAGTTATATTTCCATATCAGTTCTTATAAACATATTTAATTTACCTACTTCTCCTGTTTTTGATGATATTGAAAATGAAAGGTATATTGCAAGAAAGGTACAAGAAAATTTAATTCCAAATTCACTCCCTAACTCTAAAAAATTAAAAATAACTTCGTCGTATATGCCACACTATGCGTTGGGGGGAGATTATTATGATTACATATCCTTAGGGGAAGATAAGTTTTTAATTTGTATAGCAGACGTTTCAGGAAAAGGAATTCCTGCAGCGTTATTAATGTCTAATGTTCAGGCTTCCCTTAGGACAATGGTAAGACATTCTCAAAATCTGAAAAAAATTGTTGAAGAACTAAATTTTCAAATCAATTTAAGAGGATTGAGTGAAAGGTTTGTTAGTATTTTTATAGCTGTCTACGATTATAAATCACAAGTATTAGAATATGTTAACTGTGGGCACCCTCATCCAATAATTTATTATGATAAAAAAGTAGAAACTCTTGATAAAGGTTCTACAGTTTTAGGAATGTTTTCTGAATTACCTAAGATTGATGTTTCTAAGGTTAAAATAAAAAATGATTTTAATGTCTTCTGTTATACTGATGGTCTTATAGAAACACAAAATGATTTTGGCGAATTTTATGGCTCAAAGAGATTATTAAAGCTTTTCTCAGATACAAAAAAGAAACCTCAAAAATTTATTAAGTTAGTAATAGATGATCTTAATAATTTTAGGGGAAACAATTTAACTGATGATGATATAACTCTGTTGATGACAAAAGTTAAGAATGGATAATAAAATATTAATATTTCTTATAGCACTTTTAAGTTCTTGTGGTTTAATTATAAGTCAAGACCAAGATAAAAAAGGGGTAATTGCAAAGGTTGGAGAAGCTTATTTGTATGATGATGATATTATTTATAATTCATCTCTTGGTGACAGTACAGTTATATATAATAGTCAAATTAACGCCTGGATTACAAAACAATTGATATTAAATTCAGCTTTTCAGAACGAAAACGTTATGAGCCAAATAGAAAGAAAAGT
>CERR01031039.1_pt1 | contig 11634 bp, 7 predicted proteins | sample 530841 | NCBI WGS metagenome assembly CERR01 (sample SAMEA2621021, study PRJEB7988) | marine metagenome | biome: marine biome (ENVO:00000447); feature: surface water layer (ENVO:00002042); material: "saline water (ENVO:00002010), including plankton (ENVO:xxxxxxxx)" | depth 5 m | reverse complement strand
GACGGCATTCAGGGAAGTGTTTCACATTCCTAAACGCAACGAACATCAAGCAGCCAATGTTTTTAATTTAGCACGGCAAGATGTGGCAGGATTTGAGTCATATGCAAAAAAAATTTCCACCATGTTCAGAAATGATGAACAGTCCCTTCTTGACCTTATGGAGGGTTTATTTCATATCGCAGTGTCGGATGGAAGTTATCACCCGGCAGAAAATGACTTTCTCAAAAAAGTCTCTGAAATCTTTGAAATATCTGAACTTAACTTTAGTCGGGTGCGATCACGTTTTGTGCCAGATTCACCAAGAGATCCTTTTGAGGTATTAGGTATAAGCTCAGATGCACCCTTAGAGATAATCAGGAATAGATGGCGAAAACTTGTCCGAGAGACACATCCAGATCAAATGATCTCGAGGGGTGTTCCGGAGGAGGCCATTCGGATTGCCACAAAACGATTAAGCGATATAAATATTGCTTGGGAGACTATAAATGAAGAATTCACATAATTTTTGTGAAAGTTGACTAAATATTTCTACCCTAACCTTATTAAATACTCCTTGAAATCACTAAATAATGCTTCATATGAAAGTAACGCAAACACCTAAAGAGAATAAAAATGAATTTATATCTGAATAAATCTACCAAGTTAGAATTTCCTCAGGACAAAGATAAGCATCAATCGACTACTATCCAAAATCTACCATCATGGAATTTAGATGATCTTTATAAGAGTACTGAGTCAAAAGAATTAACCTTAGATTTAGAATGGCTGAATAAAGAATGTTCTAATTTTGAAAATGACTTTAAAAGCAATTTAAGCAAATTATCAGCTGACAGTTTTCTTCATTGTTTAACGCGATACGAAAAAATTCAGAATATTTCAGGAAGAATTATGTCTTTTGCTGGGTTAAGATATTATCAATCAACAACAGACGCAGCTCGAACTAAATTTTTGTCTGATATGCAAGAACAAATAACGATTTATTCCAGGCACTTAGTCTTTTTTTCACTTGAAATAAATCAAATAGACGATGAAAAACTAGAAGCTTTACTCAAAAGTAACAAAGCACTTAACCGATACAAGCCAGTCTTTGATAATTTACGCAAATTGAAAAATCATCAATTAAGTGACGAGTTAGAAGAATTTCTTCATGATCAATCTGTAGTTGGCTCAACAGCTTGGAATCGATTATTTGACGAAACTATAGCGGCATTGAAATTTACTGTTAATGGAGAAGAATTAAATATCGAAAGCACTCTAAACCTTTTGTCAGATAATAATCGTGAGAATAGAAAGGCCGGTGCGGAAGAAGTTGCGAAGGTTCTTGGTAAAAATATAAGTATCTTTGCAAGAATTACCAACACCCTCTCAAAAGAAAAAGAAATTGAAGACCGTTGGAGAAAAATGCCAAGTCCACAAACTGGTCGCCACCTTTCCAATGATGTTGAGCCAGAAGTGGTAGACGCTCTTAGGAACGCAGTAGTAAACTCGTACGCCAATACTTCCCATAGGTATTATCAATTGAAAGCAAAATGGATGGGTTTGGATAAGATGGAAATATGGGACAGAAATGCCCCACTACCAAATCATGATGAAAAGTTTATTCCCTGGGATGAAGCGAAAGAAACGGTTCTGAGTGCATATCACGACTTCTCTCCAGAAATGGCGGAAACCGCAAAACCATTTTTTGAGAAGGGATGGATTGATGCCGAAGTTAAACCTGGCAAGGCACCAGGTGCCTTCGCCCATCCAACAGTTACGAATGTTCATCCCTATATTTTGATTAACTATTTAGGTAAACCTCGTGATGTAATGACGCTCGCACATGAGTTAGGGCACGGTGTGCATCAAATCTTGGCAGCAAAACAGGGCGAGCTATTGAGTTCGACCCCACTGACATTAGCGGAAACTGCTTCAGTATTTGGGGAGATGTTAACTTTTAACAAATTGTTAAGTCAGGTCAATAATAATACGGATCGAAAAATCTTGTTAGCACGAAAAGTTGAAGACATGATAAACACTGTAATTCGGCAAATTGCTTTTTATGATTATGAATGTAAGCTCCATGATGCCCGACGCACAGGGGAATTGACATCAGACCAAATAAATAAAATTTGGATGAGTGTTCAAGAAGAAAGTTTAGGTCCTTGTTTTAATTTCATGCCAGGTTATGAAACTTTTTGGTCTTATGTTCCCCACTTTATTCATTCTCCATTTTACGTATACGCTTATGCTTTTGGTGACGGCTTGGTAAATGCTTTATATTCAACTTACGAAGAAGGCACGCCCGACTTTCAAAGAAAATATATTAAAATGTTAGAGGCTGGAGGCACTAAACATCATTCTGATCTACTTAAACCCTTTGGTCTTGACGCAAGTGATCCAGAATTCTGGAACAAAGGTTTAAACGTTATAACTGGAATGATAGATGAATTAGAAAAGATTGATTAGGTAAGATAATATAATGACTTAAGATTATATAATAATTCTAAACGTTTTCAACCAACATGCCCTTATCCATAGCTAATTCACGCATTTTAGTTTGTAATTTTTCAAAAGCCCTAAATTCTATTTGTCTAATTCTTTCACGACTAACATTATAAGAAACTGATAGTTCCTCGAGAGTTAATGGAGGTTCTTCTAATTTTCGCTTGAGGATAATATCCTGCTCACGCTCATTTAGAATTTTTAATGCTTCGCCTAACAACTCTCTTCGACTATTTAATTCGTTTTGCTCTTCATAATTAGTAGCTTGATCAGCATTTTCGTCCTCCAACCAATCCTGCCATTCAGCAGCGCCATCTCCATCAGTTACAACCTGCGCATTTAAGGACGCATCAGACCCTGACAAGCGACGATTCATAGAAATCACCTCATCTTCCGTCACATTTAGATCTTTTGCGATTTTTTCAACATTACCTTTGCGCAAGTCCCCTTCCTCAAGGGCCCCAATTCGATTTTTCGCCTTGCGCAAATTAAAAAATAATTTCTTCTGAGCACTTGTTGTACCCATTTTAACTAATGACCATGAACGCAATACATACTCTTGAATACTGGCTCTTATCCACCACATAGCATAAGTTGATAGCCTAAATCCTTTATCCGGATCAAATTTTTTAACGGCTTGCATCAATCCAACATTTGCTTCTGACACTATTTCAGATGTTGGCAAACCATAGCCCCGATAACCCATCGCGATCTTTGCCGCCAATCTAAGGTGAGAAGTTACTAATTTATGAGCAGCTTGACTATCACTATGATCAACCCACCTTTTTGCTAGAACAAACTCCTCTTCAGGTTCTAACATTGGAAATTTCTTAATCTCCTGAAGATAACGTCCCAAGCCATGCTCCGGCGATGGTGCTGGTAAATTACTATAGCTCATAAAATATTCCAAATTAATTTAAGACATTGGGTATTTAATCATTAAAAAGCAAAAATCCAAGAGAATTAATCAATTTTTTTCAAAATTTTCTCTAATTGTTGAAGATCTTCTGGAAGATCGCTTGTAAATGAAACTAGCTGTTTAGTAACGGGATGTTCAAAAGATAATGTTCTAGCGTGTAAAGCTTGCCTCTTAAAATTACCCAAAAATGTTTCTTCTACTTCATTTAAGTTTTTTGTTTTTAATTTTCGTCGGTTCCCATAAACAGGGTCACCAATCAGACCATGTCCAATATGTGCCAAGTGGGCTCTAATTTGATGTGTTCTTCCAGTTTCCAACCAACAATCTAATTTTGAAGCAATCTTTCCATAAAACACTTCAGTTTTTGCTCGGGTGACCGCCGACCTACCAATATTTGAATAAATTGCCATTTTTTTTCGATTAAATCGATGCCTGGCTATATTTCCTGAGATTCTGAGAAGATTAGAGCTTTCAAATGAAGCTTCATGCAAACTTTTAAGCCTTGGGTTTAAAATACTTATTATGCCATAACAGAATGCAGTATAATGGCGCGAAACGGTATGAGCTTCAAATTGAGCTGCTAACCCCGCGTGAGCGACATCTGATTTTGCTATTACGAGTAAACCACTAGTATCTTTATCAATTCTATGAACAATTCCAGGACGTTTTTTACCACCAATTGCAGATAATTCAGAGCCAAAATGGTACATTAAGGCATTAACCAATGTACCATTTGGAGAGCCTGGGGCTGGATGAACAACCATACCAACCGATTTATTTATCACAATAAGATGATTATCTTCATAAACAATCTGAATTGGGATATTTTCTGGTTCCATGTTAATAGTTTCAATACTACTCAAGGTTATATCCCAGTTACTCAGAGGTACAGTTTTCGTCTTCGATGTGGCAACCAGACCATTATCAGATGAAACCACACAGCCAATTTCTATAAGTCTCTTTATTCGAGAACGAGATAGTGAATATTTTTCTGGAACTGCATCGCAAAGAGCCTTATCTATTCTCTTTGAGGGGTCCTGTGACAGACTGACTTCTAGCACCTGGGAAGGCTTAAAACTCATGACAAAAACTCCTCCAGAATTTATCGAACCCAAAAATTTAAAGTTTCTTCGACTACTAGTAATTGTACTTACAATCACAATGATTTGCGGCATTATAACTCTAGTACTTGTGATTGTCATTAAAATGCCAAACTACAATAATACTGAGTCAATTCAATTGCCAGCAGAGATAATATTACCCGATAATATGAAAGTAGAAACATTTTCAATTGGATCTAATCATTATCTTATTGTCACCAAGAATGATGAAGTCCTAATTTACGATCGCAGAACCAATATTTTAGAACAACGTATAAAGATCAAATAAAGCACTTGCCCTCTTTAAAATCTAAATGGATAATATTAAAATGTCATTACCTGCCGGATTTCTTGATGAATTAAGAGCTCGCGCCTCAATAGCTCAGGTAGCAGGGCGTAAGGTTTCTTGGGATCAAAAAAAAACGAACATTAACAAAGGTGATTATTGGGCTCCCTGCCCCTTTCATCAAGAAAAAACAGCTTCGTTCCATGTAGATGATAAGAAAGGTTTTTATTACTGTTTCGGATGCCAAGCAAAGGGCGATGCCCTAGGATTTATAAAAGAGACAGAGAATGTCAGCTTTATGGAAGCTGTGGAAATTTTGGCGCAAGAATGCGGTATGCAAATACCCGCTCAAGATTTGAAATCTAAAGAATTCTCAAAAAAGCAAGAATCGCTTTTCGATATTATAGAGGAAGCCAGTAAGTTTTATAAAACGCAACTTCATAATAATAATGGAAATTCTGCACAAGATTATTTAAATAAAAGAAACTTAACAAAAGATTTACAAAATCATTTTGAAATTGGTTTTGCCCCAAATATTTCCAATCATCTTGAAAAATACCTTCTCGCAAAAAATGTACCACTTCAAAAAATGATAGATGCCGGTTTGGTTGCAAAATCGGACGATGGATCGCAATCTTACGATCGTTTTAGAAATCGCATCATGTTTCCTATAAAAGATTTTAGAGGAAGAACGATTGCCTTTGGAGGACGAGCATTAGATCCTAAAACACCAGCCAAATATATCAATTCACCGGAAACTATCCTCTTTGACAAAGGAAAAACACTTTATAATTACAGATTGGCAAGAAATAACCTAAACAAACAAAATAAATTGATTGTGGCTGAAGGCTATATGGATGTTATTGCGCTCAATGGAGGAGGTTTTGATACGGCAGTCGCTCCCTTAGGAACAGCTATCACCGAATATCAATTAAGACTTTTATGGAGATTAACTGATGAGCCTATTGTCGCTCTGGATGGTGATAAAGCCGGGATCAACGCTGCGATGCGTGCAATAGATCTAGCCTTACCAATACTATCAATTGGAAAATCACTACGGTTTGCGATGTTGCCTCAGGGCCAAGATCCAGACGATATAATACAATCACAAGGTGCAGAAAAAATGAAAGAAATAATAAACAATGCGGTACCTATGATTGACTTACTTTGGCAAAGAGAACTGGAAGTTCAGACACTTGATAGTCCAGACCGAAAAGCAGCATTTGACGCATCTCTTAAACGCATAACAAAAAGAATATTGGAACCATCTATTCGCGACCATTACTTTGCTGCATTTAAATCCAAACGAGCACAATTATTAAAAACAAGTGATCTCAGAACAACACGTAATAGAAAAGGCACTTCAATTAACGCATTTGCCACATTAGGCACAAAGACATCAGCACTGGCTTCAGATTCATCAAATACAAGATCAATCAGGGAAACTGTTATATTAGCAATACTATTATCTTACCCTGAATTAATCGAAGAATTTTCCTACCATATTGAAAAAATGGACTGGCAAAATGCTAGTTATAAAGAACTAATAAAAACCCTAATTTCTTTATCTGATGAACAGCCTTCTAACATAATCGATAAATTAAATGAGAGCTATCAAAAGCAAATATTGATTATATTAAACAATCCACACGCTAAAATATCTCCAGCTCTAAGAAAGACTGGACAAAAAGAAATTGCGATTAAAACGTTAAAAGAAGAATTTATGAAACTCGAAACTTATGCAGGTATGCAAAAAGAAATACGTGATGCGATTGATGATCTAAACTCTGCATCTGGCGAAAGCTTAACATGGCGACTTAATCAAGCGACAAAAGCGAGAACTAATGCAGAAAAAAGTACCTTAGATGACATTGAAACGGCTGGTGAGGACAAGACAGCTATGACAGACTTTTTGCAAAATCTGATTGATAATGAAGTTTGGGTTAAAAAAAACAAATAATAATCATTGCGAATCCTTGATTCGCGCGGTTGATTCGGATCTAAAGCATCTGATTCGTTCAAAAGAGAATTTCAGGAGTTACAATGGCTGCCAAAGACACTGACTTAGCAAAAAATGATGATCAAAGTGATGGCAACAGCTTGGATATAAGCCAAGCAGCAATCAAAAAAATGATTTCTGAGGCTCGGGCCAGAGGATATATAACTTATGATGAATTGAACAAAGCTCTACCGCCCGAACAGGTAAGCTCTGAACAAATTGAAGACGTGATGTCAATGCTCTCAGAAATGGGGATAAATATCATTGAAGATGAAGATTCTGATGAACCTGAAAATGCTGTGGTAGTAGTCGAAGAAGGTGCTCGTGAAGTAGCACTAGCGGGAGCGTCCACCGAAAAACTTGATCGAACAGATGACCCAGTAAGAATGTATCTTAGAGAAATGGGTTCTGTGGAATTACTTAGTCGTGAGGGCGAAATTGCGATAGCCAAAAGAATTGAGGCCGGCAGGAATACAATGATATTGGGGCTTTGTGAAAGCCCTCTAACCTTTCAAGCGATTACGATATGGCGCGACGAGTTGCTAGAAGAAGAAATTCTTTTAAGAGATGTTATCGATCTGGAAACTACTTTTGGCAATACGTTGGATGAAGATGATGAAAATAGTATAATTCCCAATGTTTCCGCTACTCCATCTCCATCAAAGACAGAAGAAAAGCAAGCCGAATATGACGCTGATGGGAACCTTATTCATTCTGATGATGAAGATGATGAAGATGAAGATCAAGCGAACGTATCACTTGCAGCAATGGAAGATGCTCTCAAACCAGAAGTTTTAGATACTTTGGCTCAAATCGCGAAGAACTATCAAGCTCTAGCTGAAATGCAAGAAACTAGAATGTCCGCAACTCTCAATGAAAAAAATAAATTTTCGGAAAAAGCCGAAGATAAATATCAATCACTTCGTCTAAAAATAGTTGATCTCGTTAATTCACTACATCTTCACACAAATCGAATTGAAGCTCTGATTGATCAGCTCTATGGCATCAACCGAAGAATAATGTCGATTGACAGCCAAATGGTAAAATTGGCTGATCAAGCGAGAATTAATAGAAGAGAGTTTATAGAAGCTTATCGAGATCGGGAACTTGATCCAACTTGGTTAAAAGATATAGCAAGCAAGACAGGAAAAGGATGGTCTGCATTAATCGAAAGATCAAAACCAAAAATAGAGGATCTACGCGGAGAAATGGCTCAAGTAGGCCAATATATCGGTTTGGATATTTCTGAATTTAGAAGAATTGTCAATCAAGTACAAAAAGGTGAAAAAGAAGCTCGACAAGCAAAAAAAGAAATGGTCGAGGCAAACCTAAGATTGGTTATTTCAATCGCTAAGAAATATACAAACCGGGGTTTGCAGTTTCTTGATCTGATCCAAGAGGGTAACATTGGCTTAATGAAAGCAGTCGACAAATTTGAATATAGAAGAGGTTATAAGTTTAGCACCTATGCTACATGGTGGATAAGGCAAGCGATAACAAGATCAATAGCGGATCAAGCGCGCACAATTCGTATACCAGTCCATATGATAGAAACTATAAACAAGTTAGTACGCACTGGCCGACAGATGTTACACGAAATTGGCAGAGAGCCAACTCCTGAGGAGTTGGCAGAAAAGTTACAAATGCCTTTGGAAAAAGTTCGCAAAGTCATGAAGATTGCAAAAGAACCAATCAGCCTAGAAACACCAATTGGCGATGAAGAAGATAGTCAACTTGGTGACTTTATAGAAGATAAAAATGCTATTTTGCCACTAGACTCAGCAATTCAAGATAATTTGAAAGATACAACTACAAGAGTCCTATCATCTTTAACTCCGAGAGAAGAGCGAGTGTTGAGAATGAGATTTGGAATTGGTATGAATACCGATCATACCTTAGAAGAGGTTGGACAACAATTTAGCGTGACGCGAGAGAGAATTCGGCAAATTGAAGCCAAAGCATTAAGAAAACTAAAACACCCAAGCAGATCAAGAAAAATGAAAAGTTTCCTTGAGCAATAAAATTAACAGTAAGGGCTTTCAATTAACTTACTAAAATTTCTAATCTTATAAGACATTAATTTGGTATCACCAATATTACGGTCCAGGTAAACGTCAGGATCTTTGCCACTGTCAACAAGTTCAGTTTTATCATCGCCACCATAAAACTTCTCAATTAAAATACCTGGAGTTGAGCAGAGGTCCGAAGGAAACTCCGATCTAAAGTGATATCTCATAGGTTCATTAATCGCCCATATTTTCTTTGAAGAACCAGAAAGCCATGTGAGCCGGCCAATCATTGAATATTCAGACACTGCAACCCAATTTGCCGAGTCGATATGGGACAAGAGTTTATTTTCAACTGATTGCCAACCCTTCATCTGATTAAATGGATTGTCTCCAGAAAATATCACATATTGTGGGCTCAAGCCTAGAAACAATATAGAAATACTAAAAAATAGGCCCGTAAAAATAGTTAATTTTCGCCATAATGCATGGGCATGTTGCAAACCTATGGCTGCCATTATTGCAAGCCATGGAAAAAATATAATTATCCAATTTCCCTGAATACGCTCTGTAAAAGAATGATTTAAAAAATAAATTAGGCTCGGCAAATAAATCCAAAGTAAAAGCTTTCTATATTTATGAGGCTTAAAAAGCCCTGCTATGGCGAAGAAACACAATAATGGTGTCGAAAAAATTATTATAGAAATCAAAAATTCATAAAAAAATGAAAACCCAGTCGTTTCGTTCAACAAGCGACTAAATTGTTTTTCAAGACCTAGCCAACTATTCTTATAGTTCCATAAAAGATGAGGCGAAAGAAGGACCCCCCCTAAAAAAGCACCTAGCCAAATAAAGGGAGACCTTAAAGTCTCTCTCCCTTCTCTGGTAGAAACGCACCAAACAAACAAACCTAATATGAAAAATAACGCATTATATTTAGACATCACAGATAATGCCAAAAACACCCCCACCAATAACAAAAACCACGAATTATTTCGATATAATCCTTCCAAAATAGCCCATAAAGCTGATGTCCAAAATAATAACAAAGGTGCGTCAGGTGTTGAGATAAAACCCAAGCCCATTATGGGCATCGTGATATTGAATAACAGAACTGATAAAACAACATTCTTATTCCCGCTAACTAAAAACGCAATTCTTCCAACTAACAAACTAACGAAGAAAAAGCTAAGTACTGGAAAAAATCTAACGCCCAGAGTGGTGGAGCCAAAAATAAATTTCCCCAAATAAATCCACCAGGCTACCATAGGTGGATGGTCATAATAACCCAAGGAAATAGAAGTAGACCAAAAATTATAATACGCTTCATCATCAATAAGCTCAAAAAACCCAGCCAATATTAAATGTAAAACCAGAAAACTGGTTGCAATTATGAATACTTTATTTACCAAATAAACAGCCCTTTAGAAAAACCTAGTCAGTGTTCCAGATAAAAGTGTAATATAACTGTGATTAACAAAAAATAAAACTCTACACAAAATCATATTGGTTGCATATACTGTGCCTAAATATTTTAAAAGCTATCAAGGAAGTTTGAAATGAGATGTCCGTTCTGTGGAAATGTTGATACTCAAGTGAAAGACAGCCGACCTGCTGAAGATCACGTCGCAATAAGGAGGCGGCGGTTTTGCTCAGCATGTGGAGGCCGCTTTACAACTTACGAACGTGTGCAATTAAGAGATCTAGTCGTCATCAAGAGAAGTGGAAAACGAGAAGATTTTGACAGAGACAAATTAGAAAGGTCTATCAGGATCGCCCTTCAGAAACGGCCAATTGAAATTGATCGAATAGATCAAATGATTAGTGGAATAGTCAGACGACTGGAAAGCATGGGTGAAACAGATATCTCTTATGAAAAAATTGGAGAGATTGTTATGGAATCTTTAGCCCGTATAGATACTGTCGCTTATGTCAGGTTTGCAAGCGTATATAAGAATTTCCAAGCGGCTGATGATTTTGAAGATTTTGTTCATGAATTGCGGCCACCTACAACTGACGAATAATGTCAATTCAAAATACGATAGATGAAAAATGGATGAGAGTGGCACTATCCTTATCAAGAAGGAACAAAGGAGCAACTTGGCCAAATCCACATGTGGGATGCCTAATCGTAAAAGATGAGCAAGTTATTGGTCGTGGCTGGACAGCAAAATCAGGCAGACCTCACGCAGAAACTCAAGCACTACTTCAAGCCGGGGAAAATGCAAATGGAAGCACTGCTTATGTAACTCTAGAGCCCTGTGCACATATTGGTCATACAAAACCATGCTCAGAAGCTCTGATAAATGCTAAAGTAAAAAGAGTCGTCATATCCACACGAGACTTAGATCCCAGGGTAAGTGGAACGGGTATAACCATGTTAGAAAATGCAGGAATCCAAGTTACAGAAGGTGTTATGGAAGCAGATTCGTGTTATGAACATTCAGGGTTCTTCAATAGAATTGTTACCGGCAGGCCACAAATTACATTAAAATTAGCTTCCTCACTAGATGGTCATATAGCTAACGAAAATAATGAAAGTAAGTGGATCACGAGTATAAAATCCAGAAAACTTACTCATCTCTATCGCATGTACAGTGACGCTGTAATGATTGGTGCAGGTACAGCTGAATTAGATGATCCAGCTTTGGATGTAAGACATATAAAGACAAATCAACAACCAGCTCGAATTATAATTGACTCTAATTTACGAACATCTTTCAAGAGCAAAATATTTAAATCTATGAGTCATTTCAAAACGTTCGTATGTTGTTTGCAGAATGTTAAACCAAATGTGGTCAAAAAATGGGAAAGTAACGGGGCCAAGATAATTAAATGCA
>CERR01124542.1_pt1 | contig 11650 bp, 9 predicted proteins | sample 530841 | NCBI WGS metagenome assembly CERR01 (sample SAMEA2621021, study PRJEB7988) | marine metagenome | biome: marine biome (ENVO:00000447); feature: surface water layer (ENVO:00002042); material: "saline water (ENVO:00002010), including plankton (ENVO:xxxxxxxx)" | depth 5 m | reverse complement strand
ACTTCGCCAGCCCCTGCAAGCCCAGCTAACCCGCCACTAATCACTAATACACCAGCAATTAAAAGCGCACGTTTATAGCCCGCCATTTTGGCCGCCGATGCATCAAGCCCAAGTACTTGTATTTGAAAACCCACAAAGGTTTTACTAATAAACACCCATGTGGCACACAGCGCTAATAGCGCAAATGCAAGCCCTAAATGAAGGCGAGTACCCTCAAATAAAACCGGTAGTAAGGTGCTATCGCCAAATAAGGCGCTTTCAGGAAAGTTATAGCCGTATGGGTCTTTTAATGGCCCGTGTACTGACCACAGCAACACATTAACGGCAATGTAATTGAGCATAATGGTGACTAAAATTTCGTTGGTGTTTAAACGTAATTTCATAAAGGCGGCTAAGCCTGCCCACAGCATGCCACCGGCAATACCTGCAAGTAATGTAAGCCCTAATGCAAAGGAACTTGTAGAGTCAACAAAGTTAACAGCTACGGCACTGGCGCATACGCCGCCAATCAGTAGCTGCCCTTCAGCACCTATATTCCACACCGACGCCCTGTAACACAGCGCTAAACCATAGGCACATAATAAAATTGGAATGGTCATTACTAATAGCTCGGTAACGCCGTACCAGTCAGAAATAGGCGCTACGAGTAAGGTATATAAGGCATTAATCGGGTCGTGCCCTAATAAGGCAAACACCACATAACCTGTTATTAAAGTGAGTAAAATGGCTAAAACAGGAGAGAGATAACTCCATGTGTTTGAGCGCTCTACGCGGGGTTCAAGCTTTATCATGCCGGCGCTCCTTGCGGTGTTATTTTTGCTGTGTTGTTTTTAAGGTCGTGATTAAAATCGCCCGCCATCCACTGTCCTAATTGCACAAGTGGTACACAGTCGGTATTTAAAATAGGCGAGAGTTTGCCATCACAAATTGCCCCAATACGGTCACAAATTTTATAGAGCTCGTCTAAATCTTCTGAAATAACCAGTACTGCACAGCCTTCGTCGCGCAGCGTTAAAATTGCCTCGTGAATGGCAACTTGCGCGCCAATATCTACACCCCATGTTGGGTGTGACATAACCAGCAATTGTGGGTTTTGCTCAACCTCTCGGCCAATAATAAACTTTTGCAAATTACCGCCCGAAAGGCTTGCTGCGTGAGTACGATTGCTGGGGGTTTTTACGTTGTATTTTTTAATGATTTTGTCGGCGAGTTGGCTAATTTTTTGTTTTACTAAAAAGCCTTTTTTAACTAAACCACTATCAAAACTGGTAAGAAGTGCATTGTGCGCTAAATCCATATCAGGGACTGCGCCGCGCCCTAGCCTGTCCTCTGGTACGCATGCAAGCCCGAGCCTGCGCCTTTTTAGTGGGCATAACGCATCAACAGCGGTATTTTTAAATTTTATTGCGTTGCTATCTTTTTGCGGCTCCTCTCCCGAAAGGGCTTTTAATAGCTCCTCTTGCCCATTACCGGCAACCCCTGCAATACCGACTATTTCGCCTTGTTGTACGGCAAAGTTCACGTTTTTAAGCGCAATATCAAATAACGCCTGCGCACTGGTTGATAAGTTATCGACTGTTAAAAAATCACCTGTGCCAGTCGCTCTGCGTGTTTGGTTGCTTATTGGTGTGCTGTCGCCTACCATTAAGCGAGCTATTGATTCGCTGGTTTCGTTTTTAGGAATGCAATGCCCACTTACCTTGCCAGCGCGCAAAATAGTGGCGCTGTCGCAAAGCGCAATAACTTCATGCAACTTATGGCTAATAAACAACACCGAGCAGCCTTCTTTTTTAAGCGAATGCAGGGTTTTAAACAATGCATCTACTTCTTGCGGAGTGAGTACCGAGGTGGGTTCATCTAAAATAAGCAGTTGAATATCTAATAATAAACACCTGACTATTTCTACTCGTTGGCGCTCGCCCGTTGAAAGCGTAGACACCAACCTATGCGGGTCCAGCGGCATGCCGTACCTAGCCGATGTTTTACTAATTCTGCTGGCAAGTGTGCTGCTATGCCCTGCTAAATCGCCCAGCGCTAACGCGATATTTTGCGCAACTGTTAGGGTTTCAAATAACGAAAAATGCTGAAACACCATACCTATGCCTAATTCGCGGGCATCGGCGGGTTCTTTTATGTCCATTTTGCGGCCATTAAAAAACATGTCCCCTTGGTCAGGTTTAACTACACCGTAAAGCATTTTCATTAACGTGCTTTTACCCGCGCCGTTTTCACCAAGCAGGGCATGTACCTCACCATGTTTCATTTTTATTGTTATGCCGTCGTTGGCTATACATCCGGGGTAGTGCTTTGTCATTCCCTGCATAGTAAGGCGGTATTTATTGTCCATTATTTAAACCTTTCTTTGTGCTTGTTGGTTAAATAAGCTAGCCTAGAAACTTAGCTGACCAAGCGGTCAACAATGGCATGGTATCTGCAATTAACTTACCAAGATGAAAAAGTTTTTTTCTTAGCAGTACCAAAACAACAAGAAAAAATATACGCCAAGCCTTTACATATCAGGGCTTTATAAAAGTTAAGGGGGTCTGTGTGATTACGTTTTTATTAAATGACACGCCAATAGAAGTAGAAGAATGCGCGCCGAATCTCACCATTTTGGACTGGCTTCGCACCAAAAAAGGGAAAATGGGCACCAAAGAAGGGTGTGCAACAGGCGATTGTGGCGCATGCACAATTTTAGTTGGCGAAGAAAAACTAAATTCAAACGGTGAGCCAGTTTGGCACTATAAAACCATGAATAGCTGCCTGCTTTTATTAGGTAATGCACACGCAAAACACATAGTAACCGTAGAGGCTGTAACAACTGGGCTTTACCCTACACTTAACGATTTACACCCAGTGCAACGCGCATTGGTTGAGTGCCATGGTTCGCAATGTGGTTTTTGTACCCCTGGCATAATAATGAGCATGTTGGCGCTTTATATTAATAACCCGAGTTACCCAGGTAAAAAAGCCGCTATTCATGCGCTAGGGGGAAATTTATGTCGTTGTACGGGTTACAGCCCTGTTTTACTTGCAGTTGAAAAAGCTTATAGCTACGAGCGTAAAAATGAGCCTTACTCTGCCATGGCGGCACAATTTAAGGCATCACTAAATATAGGTGATGACATTCCTTGTTTAAAAAATGGCCCTCGTACGTTTTATTTACCGCAAAGTGCAGCGCAACTTGTTGAGCTTAAAGCGCGTTACCCGCAGGCATACTTGGTTGCTGGTGGCACCGACTTTGCCATTGAGCTTAGCCAAAACATGCTATTGCCCGATATTATTATATCGCTTAGCCAAACCAGTGAGCTGTGCACTTTAAGCGATAACAGCGGCGAGCTACATATTGGTGCAGCACTCCCTTACAGCCAATTTATTGAAGCGTTTTACACTTACTACCCTGAGTCTAAAGAGCTGTTTGAACGCCTTGGCTCTAACCAAGTACGTAACAGTGGCACCTTAGGTGGCAGCATAGGAAACGCCTCTCCAATTGGCGATCCTGCCCCTTTACTCATTGCACTTAATGCCACCTTAGATTTATTAAGCACAGCAGGCACACGTACAATAAACGTGGCCGACTACTTTGTTGATTACAAAAAAACAGTCATTAAAAGCGATGAAGTCATTAGCAAAATTACCGTACCTAAACGCCCAGACTCGTTAAAGCTTGCGTGTCATAAAATTTCAAAACGCTTTGAAGATGATATATCTACTGTGTGTTTAGTGCTGGCTATAGAGCAAACGCAAGGCGTAATTAGCAATGCCCGCTGCGCCATGGGCGGTATGGCTGCCATACCAAAACGCGCCGCACACATAGAGCAAAAGCTTAATACTCAGTCCTTGCAAGTAAGCACCTTTATAGATGCCGCTAGTGCTATAAATGATGACTTTGCTCCCATGAGCGATGTACGTAGCAGCGCACATTACCGCACTACGGTAAGCAAAAACTTGCTACAGCGTATTGGTATTGAGTTTTGCGGTGCACAACCAAGCAGTAAAAATAATAACAACATTGCCATTACGAGGATTTCACATGCGTCACTTTGAAATGGATAAACTAAAAGCCCAAGGCGGAAGTGTTGGCCAATCTAAGTATCACGAAAGCGCAATAAAGCAAGTATGTGGCAATGCAAACTACGCCGACGATAACCCAGAGCCCCATGGCTGCTTGCACGCCTACCCAGTGCTTGCGCCTATTACCAGCGGCTTTATTAAATCAATTGATACAAGTAAAGCGCTTGAAGTGGCAGGCGTTAAACGTATTTTATCGGCTGATGATGTACCCGGTAAGCTTGATATTGGCCCAGTATTCCCTGGGGATGTGCTATTAACCAATCACGAAATTCAATATCACGGGCAACCTGTGCTAGTAGTGGTTGCCAAAAGCTACGAAATTGCGCGCCGCGCTGCTCGCTTGGTGGTTATAGAATGCGAGCAAACCACCCCCATACTTGATATTAAAGAAGCGATTAAAAAAGAGCACTGGGTAAGGCCGCCGCATTCACTTAACCGCGGTAATAGCGAGCAAGCCATTAATAATGCAGCCCACCAACTTAAAGGTGAAATACACATAGGCGGGCAGGAACACTTTTACCTTGAAGGACAGATAGCTCTCGCTCAGCCCGATAACGATGGCGGGATTCATGTTCAATGTTCTACGCAGCACCCAACAGAGGTGCAGCACTTAGTTGCTAAAATTTTAAAAAAGCCATTTAGCTTTGTAAACGTAGAAACCCGCCGCATGGGCGGAGCCTTTGGTGGTAAAGAAACCCAAGGCGCGCCGTGGGCTTGCCTTGCAGCACTTGCAGTTTACTACCTTGGCTGCGCCGTTAAAATGCGCCTAGCCCGCAGCGACGACTTTAAACTTACCGGTAAGCGCCACCCATTTTATAATCAATACCATGTAGGGTTTGACGAAAAGGGCCTGATTGAAGGCGCTGATGTAACTGTAAATGGGTTTTGTGGTTATTCGCCTGATTTATCTGATGCTATTGTCGACCGTGCAATGTTTCATGCTGATAACGCTTATTACTACCCAGCTGCCACCATTAAAGGGAATCGCTGTAAAGTAAACACCGTAAGCCACACTGCATTTAGAGGATTTGGTGGCCCGCAAGGCATGATCATGGGCGAGCTAATAATGGACGACATAGCCGCTAAATTAGGTAAAGACCCGCTTGAGATCCGAAAACTTAATTTATACAAAAAAGGCCGCGACACCACGCCGTATCATCAAACAGTAGAGCAGCATATTTTAAAAGATATGATAAGCCAGCTTGAGGAGTTGGGTGATTACTGGGCGCGAAAAAAGGCAATTAAAACCTTTAACGCATCATCGCCTATAATCAAAAAAGGCCTTGCGATGACGCCGGTTAAATACGGTATATCGTTTACCGTACAGCACTTAAACCAAGCGGGTGCATTAGTGCATGTATATAGCGATGGATCAATTCATTTAAACCATGGCGGCACCGAAATGGGCCAAGGGCTTAATACAAAAATAGCGCAAATAGTAGCCCATGGCTTTGGCGTTGATTTTGACGCAGTAAGCATAAGCGCTACTCGTACCGACAAAGTACCAAACACCTCGCCAACCGCCGCATCAAGCGGGACTGACCTAAACGGCATGGCGGCGCTAAACGCGGTAAACACCATAAAAGAGCGTTTAATAAACTTTATAAGTGAGCACTTTGAAGTAGACAGCCAAAGTATTGTATTTAAAGATAACCTCATTACCTTTAGTAACGGCGAAATTAGCTTTAGCGAACTTGCAAACCTTGCTTATATGAATCGTATATCGCTTTCATCAACCGGTTATTACGCAACGCCTAAAATTCATTACGATAGAGCTAAAGGCGAAGGCCGGCCATTTTTTTACTACGCTCACGGCGTAGCACTCAGTGAAGTAGAAGTAGATACGCTGACAGGTGAAAACACCGTAACGCGTGTTGATATACTGCACGATGTGGGCAGCTCAATTAACCCTGCACTTGATATAGGCCAAATTGAAGGGGCTTTTGTGCAAGGTATGGGCTGGCTTACCACCGAAGACTTACAATGGAATGATAAAGGCCAGCTTGCAAGCTTTGGCCCAGCTAACTATAAAATTCCTGCAATTGGCGATACCCCTGCCGAATTTAATGTAAATTTATATAACTCGGCCAATCCAGAAACCACGGTATTTAGATCAAAAGCGGTTGGCGAGCCGCCGTTTATGTTGGCCTTTAGTGTGTGGAGTGCTATTCGTAATGCTATAAGCAGTGTGGCCGATTACAAATACACCGCCCCACTTGATACACCTGCCACACCTGAGCGTGTATTAAATGCAATTGAGCAAACCGCTAGCTGGTTTAAGGAGCAGCAACATGGCTAATTTAAATGAATCGTTTCAGGGTTTTCATACGCAAAATTGGGCGCAAGCTATAAACGAGCACGAACAAAGCGGCACTAACTATGTTATTGCCACTGTGCTTGGCACCAATGGCTCAACCCCACGTGGCACAGGCTCTAAAATGGTAATAAGCGGCGAGCACATTTACGACACCCTTGGCGGTGGTCACCTTGAATACGTAGTAATAGAAAAAGCACGCGAGCTACTTGCCAAAGGCGAGGCCGCCCAAGTGATAGAGCAATTTAACCTAGGCGCAAATTTAGGCCAATGCTGCGGGGGAGCTGCCACTGTTATGCTTGAGTGCATGCAATGCGAGCGCTTTACCCTCGACATATACGGCGCAGGCCATGTAGCACAGGCGCTTATTGGTATATTGGCGCAATTACCGATGCGCATACGCTGGATAGATAGCCGCGCCGATGTATTCCCACAAGTTATTCCTAATAACGTAATAAAAGTGGTTGATGAAGAACCAACAGAGCAAGTAAAACGCGCGCCAAAGGCTAATAATTACTTAATATTAACCCATAACCACCAGCTCGACTTTGCACTTACACAAGCCATTATTAAACGCGCTGATGCTAATTGGCTTGGTGTAATTGGCTCAGATACTAAAGCAAAACGCTTTAAACAGCGCTTAGCCCATCGCGATTTTACCACCGAGCAAATAAAGCAAATGACCTGCCCTGTAGGGCTTGAAAATGTAACGGGCAAGCTCCCTATGGAAGTAGCAATATCAATTAGCGGGCAGTTAATTGGCCTTTATCAGGCTATGCAAACCCATGCGCCCAAACGCCAAGGCTTGCAATGGCGTGCACTTAAAAATGCCTTAATTAGCACCACGCACGAGGAAGAAAACGCATGAGTAGCTTAAAAATTAATAACCTAAATGCAGCGCAAGCGCATCAAGCATTAGAGCATTGTTGCGCCGCCCCTAACTGGGTAAGCGGTATGCTAAATATCATGCCATTTGAAAATAAAGAGCACTTATTTAACAGCGCTCAAAGCGTATGGGATAGCCTAGGCGAAAGCGATTATTTAGCCGCTTTTGAAGGCCACCCGCAAATAGGCGATTTATCAACTTTAAGTAAAAAGTACGCCGCTACAGCGCAAAAAGCGGGGCACGAACAATCAGGAATGAGTAAAGCAAACGAGCAAACCCTTAAAAAAATGATTGCGCTAAATAAAGAATACCTCAGTAAATTTGGCTTTATATTTATTGTATGTGCCAGTGGTAAAAGTGCTGAGCAAATGCTTGAACTTATTGAGCAGCGCATACACAACACCCGCAGCACAGAGCTTAATATAGCCGCGGGCGAACAAGCCAAAATAACAAAAATAAGATTGGAGTCATTGCTATGAATAAAAGCCCTATCACTACCCATATTTTAGATACCAGCACAGGCAAACCGGCTGAAAATGTAGCTGTACAATTGTTTTTACTCACTAATAACGAGTGGCAATTAATTGCTCAAGGAAAAACAAATAGCGACGGGCGAATTACCGACTGGCTCAACACAGACGTAGAATTTGCAACCTATAAACTGATTTTTGACTTAGATAGCTATTATGAAAACCAAGAAACACCTGCGTTTTACCCTGAGGCGCAAATTACCTTTAGATTACAAGATAAAAAACACCATCATATTCCGTTATTGCTTAGCCCATTTGGCTACTCAACGTACAGAGGCAGCTAATTATGAGCACCCACAACAATAATAAAATGACCGTAATGTGTGCCAACATACTCGATTTTGTTGACGACCCCGCCATAGCAGGCGAAAGCGCCCATCGCTATTTTGAAAAAGGCGCGTTAGTTATTCAAAACGGCAAAGTGATTAACCTTGGTTACGAGCAAGACATACTGCCAAGCATTGATAAGTCAGCCACTATTATTCGCCACGATGGTAAATTAGTAATGCCCGGCATGATAGACACGCACATACATTTGCCGCAAACCGAAATGGTCGGCGCGTATGGCGAGCAGCTTTTAAGCTGGCTTACCGAATACGCCTTCCCCACTGAAAAAAAGTTTACCTGTGAGCATTATTCAAAAGATATATCTAATCGCTTTTTAGATGAGCTACTGCGTAATGGCACCACTACCGCATTGGTATTTGGTACTGTGCACCCGCAATCGGTAGATGCATTTTTTAACGAATCACAAAAACGTAATTTACGCATGATTGCCGGTAAGGTGATGATGGACAGAAACTGCCCTGACGATTTATCAGATTGCGCGCAAACCAGTTACGATCAATCAAAAGCACTGATAGAAAAATGGCATAATGTGGATAGATTAAGCTATGCAGTAACGCCACGTTTTGCACCCACATCTACCCCAGAGCAACTACAAAAATGTACTCAATTATTAGAAGAATACCCCGACACCTACCTGCATACCCACTTATCTGAAAACAAAGACGAGTGCGAATGGGTAAAAGGGTTATTCCCAGAGGCTGATGATTACCTAGGCGTGTACGAGCAAGCTAAAATGGTGCGTAAACGCTCGGTATTTGCCCATAGCATTCATTTATCTGAGCGCGAGCTGTGCTGCCTTGCCGATAACAACGCGGCTATATCGCACTGCCCTACCTCTAACTTATTTTTAGGCTCGGGCCTTTTAAATTTAAAGAGATGTGAAGAGCATGGAATAAATGTGGGTATGGGTACCGATGTTGGCGCAGGCACAAGTTTTTCTATGCTACAAACAGGTAACGAAGCGTACAAAATTCAGCAGCTACAGGGTCAAAAGTTCTCAGCATTTAAAGGGTTTTATTTAGCCACCCTAGGCGGCGCGCGTGCCCTTGATTTAGAAGGCACCATAGGTAACTTTAATGAAGGCTGCGAGGCCGACTTTATTGTAATGGATTACGCGGCCACCTCGTTTTTAAAATTCAGAATTGGCCATGCCAAAACCCTTCACGAACAGCTTTTTGCCATGATGATGCTAGGCGACGACCGCTGTATTGAACAAACCTACATTATGGGTAAAAGCGTGTATAAACGCGACCAACAAGCCCAGTTTGCAGCCACACCCACACCCGATTTAGAAGAGGCATAACCCGATGGAAAACTATTTATTTGAGCTTGCTCATTTGGTGTTTAGATACTTTCACGTGGTAGCAGGTATAGCGTGGATAGGCGCCTCATTTTATTTTGTGTGGCTTGATAATAACTTACAAACACCGCCACAATGGAAACAAGATAAAGGCATAAAAGGCGATTTATGGGCTATTCATGGCGGCGGCTTTTACGAAGTGGCTAAGTATCAAAATGGCCCAGAACAAATGCCCTCTACCCTACATTGGTTTAAATGGGAGGCCTACACAACCTGGATCAGCGGCGCGCTGTTATTTACGCTGTTATATTATGTGGGCGCAGATGTGTATTTACTCGATGCCAGTAAAAGTGAGCTCAGTAAGTTTGCAGCTATTGGTGCATCACTTGGTTTTATAGGCTTAGGCTATGGTGTTTATCGGTTATTGTGTAAAAGCCCGCTTGTTGAAAACGGCAAGGCATTTATTGCCCTAGGTGTAGGCTTTTTAGCGTTATGGACGTATGGGGTTGATCAGCTATTTAGTGACCGCGCGGTGTACATTCATGTTGGTGCATTAATTGGTACCTGTATGGCCGGTAATGTATATCACATTATTATGCCTGCACAGCGCTACATGGTAAGCGAAGTAGAAGCTGGGCGCATTCCTGATTCAGCGCCGGGCTTAAAAGCAAAGCAGTGCTCAGTACATAATAACTACGCCACCCTACCAGTTATTTTTATTATGCTAAGTAACCATTTTTCGTATACCTATAGCCATGAGTTTGGTTGGTTAGTGCTTATTGGCTTTTTTATTATTGGTATGTGGATACGCCACTTTTTTAACTTAAAGCACCAAGGTGTTAATAAGCCTTCAGTACTAATAAGCGGTATTGCCGCGTTTTTTGCGTTAATGCTAGCCATAGCACCGTGGCCAAGTAGTTCTGTAAACGCGAATAATGAGCTACAAGCAAGTATAAGCGATGCACAAGCGTGGGATATTATTAATAAACACTGCACACAGTGCCACAGTGAAACCCCTACATCGAAGCTTTTTCAAACCGCGCCGCTCGGCTTTAAGCTCGACTCACTTGCTGATGTAAAAAAAGCCAGTGCACTTATTCATACTCGCGCCGTTATTACCAAAGATATGCCCTTGGCTAACATGACCAAAATGACTGATGCAGAGCGTGAAATGCTTGGCACTTGGCTTAGCGCAGTAAAAAAGGAGCAGTAACATGAGCGAGCAATTTAAACACTACCCGCGCGATTTAATTGGTTATGGTGCACACACTCCGCATGCCAATTGGCCTAATAAAGCCCGTATAGCCGTGCAAGTAGTGTTAAATTACGAAGAAGGCGGTGAAAACTGTGTACTGCATGGTGATGCAGCGGCCGAAACATTTTTATCTGAAATAGTCAGCGCCCCGCATGTAGAAGACCGCCACATAAGCATGGAGTCTATTTACGAATATGGCTCGCGCGCAGGCGTGTGGCGCTTACTTAAACTCTTTAAAAAATACGATATACCGGTCACCATTTTTGCTGTGGCAATGGCCCTTGAGCGCCACCCCGATATAGCTAAAGCCTTTGTTGAGGCTGGGCACGAAATTGCAAGCCACGGCCTGCGCTGGATTAATTATCAACATATAGATAAACAAACCGAGCGCGAGCACATGCAAAAAGCCATTGAAATCATTCAAACGCTTACCGGTAAAAAGCCCACAGGCTGGTACACCGGGCGCACAAGCCCTAACACAGCAGCCCTTGTGGTAGAAAATGGCTCGTTTTTATATGATGCCGACGATTACAGCGACGACTTACCCTTTTACAGCATTAAAGAAGGTAAGCCACAGCTAATAGTGCCCTACACGCTTGATGTAAACGACATGCGCTTTGCTGCAGTGCAAGGCTTTAATGCCGGCGATCAGTTTTATAATTATTTAAAAGATGCCTTTGATACGCTTTATGAAGAAGGCGACCCACAAGGTGAAAACGCCCCTAAAATGATGTCGATAGGGCTGCATTGTCGCTTAATTGGCCGCCCAGGGCGCATTAAAGCCCTTGCACGGTTTTTAGAATATGCTAAATCGCATGAGCAAGTGTGGTTTGCCACGCGCGAGCAAATAGCCGAGCACTGGCTTAAAACTCATCCGTATAATACCAATCCGCAATAGTACTTAATCATTTTCAGGGGCTAAACGTGTCGCTATCTGCGTTAA
>CERR01054753.1_pt1 | contig 11675 bp, 10 predicted proteins | sample 530841 | NCBI WGS metagenome assembly CERR01 (sample SAMEA2621021, study PRJEB7988) | marine metagenome | biome: marine biome (ENVO:00000447); feature: surface water layer (ENVO:00002042); material: "saline water (ENVO:00002010), including plankton (ENVO:xxxxxxxx)" | depth 5 m | reverse complement strand
GCTCCAATACCATCTAACATAGGCTTTTTGGTCTTCTTTAACCAAGCATCGTAAACAGGCGCGGGTAATGTTTCTCCAGCTGATACTGCTGCTCTTAAAGATGACAAATCTGCTCCTTCGTCCATGGCTGCAAGCATCATGTTATAAGCTGTGGGGGCAGTAAAACATACAGTTGCTTTAAATTTTTCTATTATTTCAATCATATTTGGTGGTGATGCATTTTCAAGTAAAGTGGCCGCTGCGCCAAAACGAAGTGGAAAAATTGCAAGACCACCCAGACCAAAGGTAAATGCTAGTGGAGGTGAGCCAACAAAAATGTCAGTTTCAATTACTTTTAATACTTCTTTTGCATAACCATCTGCAATAATTAGAAGGTCTCTATGAAAATGCATTGTTGCCTTAGGCGAACCCGTTGTTCCTGATGTGAAGCCCAATAGAGCCACGTCATCCCAGCTAGTTTTGTTCGTTTCAAAATGTATAGATTTTTCTAATGCCGCTTTATCTAATTCACTATTGTGGTTGGCGCTACCATCAAACGGTATCACAAATCTGAGACAGGAATGCTCTTTACTGCTGTCTTCAACCTCTTCAATCAGTCGGGCATCACATAAAATATGAGAAATCTCAGCTTTGTCTATTATCTCTGACAGCTCTTTTTTTCTAAGCAAAGGCATTGTGTTAACAACGACCGCACCAGCCTTTGTAGCGGCTAACCAGCAGGCAACCATAGCGGGGTTATTTGCTGACCTTATTAAAACGCGGTTACCAGGCTTTACATCATAATTCTCGACTAATGCCCACGCTAAGCGATTTGTCCAATCTGTTAACTCCTTATATGTGCGTCGACGACCATTTCCAATAAGTGCAATATTGTCTCCAAAACCCTTTTCAACCATGGCGTCAGTTAATTCAAACCCAACATTTAAGGTTTCTGGGTATTTAAAATCTTTTAAGTTATAAGTTGGCTGTAATTTCTCTTCAGGAAGATTTTCTCGTGCAAAATTATCAATGTGCGATGAGGGAGATAATTTCATACTCAATTACTCGACAGTGCATTTCTTGCGATAATAATTTTTTGAACATCTGTAGCGCCTTCGTAAATTCTTAATGCTCTTATTTCACGATAAAGGCTTTCCACAATATGGCCTTTACGCACCCCGTCACCTCCATGTATTTGAACCGCCTTATCAATCACAACTTGTGCGCGCTCTGTTGCGTAAAGTTTAGCCATAGCTGCTTCTTTTGTAATTCTCTCAGCACCACTATCTTTTACCCAAGCAGCCCGGTAAATGAGAAGAGCGCTAGCATCAATATCTACACACATATCTGCTAAGTGCCCCTGTATCATTTGTAGATCGCCAAGAGGCGCTCCAAAAAGCACCCTTGATTTTGATCTTGTTACACTTTCTTGAAATGCGCGACGCGCAAAGCCAAGCGCAGCAGCGCCAACTGTTGAGCGCATATTGTCTAATGATGCCATCGCAATTTTAAATCCATCGCCAGGTTGTCCAATCATAGCATCAGCGTCCAAGAATAGATTTTCAAAAGACAATGTTGCTAATGGGTGTGGTGATACCGCTTCAATGCGCTCTTTAATAAGGAGACCAGGAGTATTTGCAGGAACGATAAAAGCAGATAAACCCTTTGCGCCAGGACCTTCTCCAGTTCGAGCAAAAACTGTGTAAACATCGGCTATTCCACCATTAGATATCCATGTTTTTTCACCGTTGAGCACATAGCCATTACGTTCTCTTTTTGCCATTAATTCTAAATTCGCTACATCGGAGCCTGATCGAGGTTCTGAAAGAGCAAATGCAGATATTGCATGTCCTGATTGAATTTTTGGTAACCAAAATTTCTGTTGTTCCGAATTTCCATGTAAAGAGATCGGCATTGAACCTAAGCCCTGCATAGCAAAAGAAAAATCAGCGAGTCCGTCATGTTTTGCCAAAGTTTCTCGAATTAGGCACAGAGACCTAACATCAACTTTTGGATTTTCTTCTGATATGCCTGAATAATTCAAAAATCCTGCTGAACCCAATTTTGAAACTAGTAATTTACATGTATTGTCTACATTATTGTGATCTAAATCTTTTAGATTATTCTCAGCCCAATCTTCTAATTTAAAATATAAGTCTTTGTGCGACTTACTGAGAAAAGGCCATTCCAAGAAGGATGTATCTGTCATTAATTACCCTCAAATATAGGAGTTTCTTTTTTGACGAATGCATTGTAAGCGCGTTCAAAATCACCTGTTTGCATGCAGATAGCTTGTGTTTGTGCCTCTGCTTCGATTGCTTGTTCAATTGACATGGACCACTCTTGCGCAAGCATTGTTTTGGTCATCATATGTCCAAAATTTGGTCCGCTCGCGAGTTTGTTAGCTAACTTATTTACGGTCACTTCCAATTCATCTGCTGATGATAATGCATTATAAAAGCCCCAACTTAAGCCTTCACTTGCACTCATTGATCTACCAGTAAAAAGTAATTCTGATGCTCTACCTTGCCCAATTATTCTTGGTAAAATTGCGCATGCGCCCATATCACAACCAGCTAAACCCACTTTTGTAAACAAAAATGCAGTTTTTGCATTTGGGGTTGCTACGCGTAAATCAGCTGACATTGCAATGATAGCCCCAGCCCCAACACAAATACCATCAATAGATGCTATGATTGGTTTACCGCAGTTAATCATTGCTTTGACTAAATCACCGGTCATTCTCGTAAAGTTTAACAACTCTTTCATGTCCATTTTAACCAGGGGTCCAATTATGTCATGAACATCTCCCCCAGAGCAGAAGTTACCACCATTTGATCCAAATATGACGACTTTTATATTGTCTTCATAAACTAATTCTCGAAAATAATCCCTTAATGCTGCATAACTTTCAAAAGTTAGTGGGTTTTTTCTCTTCGCACCATTTAAAGAAATATATGCGATTCCATTGCTTACTGAGTGTTTAAAGTGTTCAGATTTGAAATCAACTAAGGTCATTTTAAATCTCCTTTTTCCGTAATGGACGATAAAAGTGAAGTGATCATTTTAGCATCATCTGAACTTATATCGCTTAAAAGCTCGTTAATCCACATCTCGTGTTCAAGGGCATATTCTTGGAATTTTTTAGATCCTTTATCGGTTAGTGATGCAAGATATGCTCGCCTGTCTCCCTGAATGGCGATCCTTTCAACGTGACCTTCCTGTACTAATCGATCAATAATACCTGTTATATTTCCGTTAGAGACTTTTAACACCCCAGATAACTCGCTCATTTTTAAACCATTTGGAGATCTTTGCAATGCTGACATAACATCAAATCTTGGTAGAGTGGTACGATGATCGTTACGAAGACGTTCTCTCAAATACTTTTCAATAAAATTCGAGGTCTTTAAAATTTTTAACCAGGTGCGAACCCTAACCTTTGAATCTGTTTCTATTGTACTTATCATTTTATGCCGTTTCTTTTGCTCGATCAGCTAAGCGCCAAAGTTGGTCTCTGCCCGCTTCGTAAGGTAATGGCCATTGCATTTCTCTATCACCATTTGCAGCAGCGGTATGAAGAGTCCAGTAAGGATCAGACAAGTGTGGCCGCGCCAAACAAACTAGATCTGCCCTACCTGCCATAAGTATAGAGTTTACATGGTCAGCTTCATAGATATTTCCAACTGCCATTGTTTGAATTTTTGCTTCATTTCTTATCCGATCTGAGAAAGGGGTTTGAAACATTCGACCGTATACCGGATTTGCATCAATAGAAGTTTGTCCCGCAGATACATCAATTATATCAGCGCCCTGTTCTGAAAACATTTTTGCGATTGAGACAGCCTCATCAGGAGTTACCCCTTCGCTTTCCAACCAATCTGTCGCTGAAATCCGGACAGACATTGGTTTACTTTCTGGCCACGCTTCTCTCATCGCTTTAAACACCCGAAGAGGAAAGCGCATTCTGTTTCCTAAAGATCCTCCATATTGATCTCTCCTGATATTTGATTTTGGAGATATAAAGGAAGAAATCAGGTATCCGTGAGCAGCATGAAGTTCTATCATGTCAAAACCAGCACGGTTTGCCATTTTTGTTGCTGAGACAAAATCTTCAATAACTGATTTCATGTCACTTTCATCCAATTCTTTTGGAATTGGATTTTCAGGTGACCAGGGAATTGGTGATGCAGATAGAGTGGGCCAATTATTTTCTTTCAATGGAGCATCCATTTTTTCCCAACCAAGTTGAGTGGAGCCTTTTCTTCCCGCATGACCGATCTGACAGCAAATTTTCGCTGAGGTTTCTTCGTGAATAAACTTCGTTAATTTTAGCCATTGGTTCTCATGTTCAGGTGCATAAAGTCCTGGGCATCCTGGAGTAATGCGACCTTCGGGTGAAACACAAGTCATTTCGGTGTAAACTAACGCGGCCCCGCCTTTTGCTCTTTCAGCATAGTGCACAAAATGCCACTCTGTAGGGCAGCCGTCTTTTGCTTTATATTGTGCCATTGGAGAGACAACTATCCGATTTGATAATTGCATCTCTCTTAATTTGAACGGAGCAAACATAGGGGCTCTAACAGTCCTGGATTTAATATTTCCAGCTTGTTCTTGAAACCATTTTTCTGCACTTTCCAGCCACAAGGGATCACGCTCTCTTAGGTTTTCATGACTAATTCTTTGAGATCTAGTCAGAAGGGAATAATTTAACTGAACTGGATCTAGATCTAAATACCTTTCTACATCTTCGAACCATTCTACGGAGTTTCTTGCTGCCGATTGCAATCTGAACACTTCAAGTTTTCTCTCATCCTCATATTTTTTGAATGCTTCAGTAGTATTATTTTCAGCATCTATGTGTTTTGCTAAAGAGATCGCGCTCTCTAAAGCTAATTTTGTCCCAGACCCAATTGAAAAGTGTGCGGTGGCGGAAGAGTCTCCGAGAAGTACTATATTTTTATGATACCAATTATCGCACAACACTCTTGGAAATCTTATCCAGGCTGAACCACGAATGTGATTGGCATTTGTCATCAATTTATTTCCACCTAAATTATTTTTAAAAATTTTCTCGCAAATTGCTATGCTTTCTTGTTGGGAAAGGTTTGCAAAACCAAATGCATCAAAAGTCTCTTGGGAACACTCAACAATAAAAGCTGATGTATCATCATCAAATGAATACGCGTGAGCCCAAACCCAACCTTTTTCAGTTTTTTCAAAAATGAAGGTAAAAGCGTCGTCGAATTTCTGATGAGTTCCTAACCAAACAAATTGACACGCTCGCATATCAATATCTGGTTTAAAGACATTATTAAATTCATTGCGGGTTTTTGAGTTTAACCCATCGGCTGCCACAACAATATCATATTTCTCCATGTAATTTGCGGCAGCTTCTGCCTCGGTTTCGAAATTTAAATTTATACCTAATTCGATTGCGCGTTTTTGTAATATAAGTAGAAGTTTGTGTCTCCCAATACCACAAAATCCGTGCCCAGTTGATAGCGTTTTTTTTCCCTGATGATGCAGCGCTATATCATCCCAGTAAGCAAAGTTTTTTCTAATGTCTTTCGCACTTACTGGATCATTATTTTCTAAATTATCTAGGGTTTCGTCCGATAGCACGACTCCCCAGCCAAAAGTATCAGTTGCTTTATTACGCTCAATTATCGTGATATTTGCTGAAGGATTTTTTAATTTTAAAGATATCCCGAAATACAATCCTGCTGGACCGCCGCCCATTACTGCTACTTTAGACATTTGATCTCCTATAAACAATCAACAATTGATAATAATCTAGTTTAAATTTCCTATATTACAAGCTTAAATATTTTAAGCTTAAAGTAATTTTTAAAATTTAGTTCTATAGTGGATTTTGTGGAATTCTTCGTCGATTCTTTGAGTAGATGCTCAGTTCTGAAAAGGATCGATATCCAACCGCCAAAACTACCACCGATCCCCCGATGATCGTATATAGTGTTGGCATTTCGCTAATAAAGAGCCAAACCCAAATTGGACTTAAGGCAAATTCCAAGAGCATAAAGAGGGTTAATTCGGCAGCAAAAAGAAATTTTGAAGCAAGAATAAAAGTCACATTGACACAAGTTGATAAAACGGCCCCATATAAAAAACATAGAAATAGGTCTAGAAAGGATATTTTTAAATTTCCAGGATAAAATATTAGAACTAGAGCCATTATAATAACCCCCGAAATCATTAGGGCAGGTAGCATTTCAATATTTCTTTTATAACGTACTAAAATTGCGTAGCACGCGAAAAAAATAGCACAAAGAATTGCCATAAAGTTGCCATAAAAAGAACCAGTATCAATGGAGTCTGTAATCATGACTATAATCCCCAATGAAGCGATAAGCATTGTATAAATTGTTTTTTTCTCAAGAGACTCTTTTAACAGCATCCAAGCTAATGCAGCTGTTAAAAAAGGTATTACACTTAAGGTAAAGGTAGTGGCAGCAACTGTCGTATTTGTTATGGCTTGTAAAAAGCTCATACCTGCCAACGCCAATAAAAAACCTGCAGCGATACCAAATATTCCAGTTTCTTGTATTTTCAAAAAAGAGGATCTTCGGTGTCGAATGAAATGAATCGTAAAAGTACCAATTATAAAAAATATTGAACGATAAAAGTTGATCTGAAAAGCGTCTGCTTCTTGGATAAATCTTATGACCAATGCACCAAAGCTAATACACACAGAGCCAAAAATCATCAGTATAATGGCACGATGTCTCCCTGATAAGTCTATAGGTGTATTCTCGACTTGCATATTAGCCTAAGATTTCTGGTTGAATACTAACAGAAAATTTATCAATCGTTTTATTGGCATTTACAAGTTCTATTTATTTCTAAACCTAATTTAGAAATTTTCGATCCAGGGTCTTAACTCTGTCTCCCAAGCCCAAGCACTCTTATGTTGATCGTAAAATTGTAAGTATGTTTCCGCTATTGCATCTGGTTCTAACATATTATCTTGACCATTTCCTACTCGTTCTGGCCTATTATTTGATCTGATACCACCATCAATAACAAAATGAGCAATATGAATATTTTTTGGATGAAGCTCTCTAGCCAACGCTTGAGCTAGTCCTCTTAAGGCAAATTTACCCATTGCAAATACTGACGAATTTGCAAAACCTTTAACACCAGCTGACGCGCCCGTAAAAAAAATACTACCACTTCCTCTTTTTAACATCCGCTGTGTTGCTTGTTGTGCAACGAGAAAAGCTCCAAAACTAGTTATCTCGAGGGCTTTTTTTGTATCGATTGGATCTAGCTCCTGTATGGGTCCTCTTACTCGAGCAGAAGGGTTGTATATTACGAGGTCAGGCGTTCCAATTTCGTGGTCTAGCTCCTTAAATAGATTTTTAACGCTACCAATTTCGCTTGCATCACATATTTTCAGCGTTGCTCCTGTTTCCTTGGAAAGATTTCTCAGTTTCTCTATGTTTCTAGCTGCCAAAATGACTTTCATATTTCGTTTTGAGCAAAGTCGGGTTAACGAAGCGCTTAAGCCGGGACCAGCGCCAACAATTAATACAGATTCTGTCATAAATATTTTACCTTTCCCCAGAAAAACATACTGCCTTAATGGATTGTTATTATTTTAAATGAACATAAAATCAATTACAGTAAAGCCCAAGCAAAAAACAAAAATTATCAAGCCTAGGATAATGAGAAGCAATTTGAGCTTTTCATTTTGAAAGATAGGTTCTACGTAAGGCCAGATATATTTTTTTATCATTTTATAATATTATTTTGATGGTCATTAAATGAACTATAAAGTAAAAATAATATAGAAAAAACTACAATATTTGGGCTTATGCTTTTGCTGAAACGTAATGCACTACCGCCTTTAATGTTGTGCCATTTGAAGTTGTCTTACGCTTCAATTCGCTTATTAGTTCATTATCTATTTTTGCACTAATTAAATTATCAAATGATGCTTCTTTTTTAATGCGTGCAGCTAAGCCAATTTTATTAAATAACTGAATTTGATTTTCTATCGTATCGTAATTAATCATCTTCGTCTTAACGGTTTTTATAGCAACACTTTTGAAGCCTGATGATTTCAAAATATGCTCAGTATGATCAGGATCGCTAAAGGAAAGGGGCCCAGGCGATTTTGAGGGCGTTGGTAAAGGTTTATTTAGATGTCTTAACACAATTTTCAGAGGCATCACGAAGAAGTCATTGTCTTCCAATTTTGACCAGCAAACAAAATTTAATTTTCCATTATTTTTCATGGAGCTTCGTATATTTTTGAATGCTGCCATAGGATCTTCAAAAAACATTACCCCAAATCTAGACACTACATTATCATAATTTAATGACTTAAAGTTATAAGATTGTGCATCAGCATTTAGGAAAGTGATATTTTCTTTAGCATAGTGATATTTTTTTGCTAACTCCAATAGCGGATTGGAAATATCCACCCCATGTACTAAACCGCTATTGCCTACTTTATCCGACAGAAATGGTAATAGTGCACCTGACCCACAACCAATATCTAGCACATTGGATCCTTTTTGAATCTTAATTTCCTTGTAGAGATCATTCGTAATAATCTGTAACTGAGCATTCATTTTGCTATCATTATTTACCCAGGCCCGACCCATTGAGCTATTCCAATGAGCTCCTTGCTCTTGGTTTTCACCATAGTTATTATGTGCATTTTTCATTGGTAAGTTTTTAATAAAAAATTTTTAATTCAGGGACTTAAATCAAACATTGGTTTTGATTTGGTAGCTCGTTCACATTTAGGAACACCTGCTTGGATATAACCAATGATACATGACCATATTTGACGTCTATAGATTACAGTAAATTCGTAACTTTGTTCACCTTGAATAATTTTGCTACTTTGGCCAACAAGTTGTTCGGCGTGTTCATATGTTTTATAATTGATAAAATCACCAGCACCTGATCGCTCTCGCGAAAATTCTTCTCCCTGAGAAGACAATGTGCTCATTGATAAAAAAACAAAAGCTATTAGAATATTTTTCATATATGATCCTCTTTCTCAAAACTTAACGTTTAAGAATTAAATCTGCAAGTTTGTTATATTTTAACAAATGGAAGATTTTAATTGGGATTTTCGTATTCCCCTTGATGAGGCCTTAATGATAATAGTCCAAAATTTTCGGGAAACTTAGTTGTTGTGGCCCATAAGTGGTCACCGTAAAAGAATGGTTTGAATTTCCTTATTCCTTCTATCGGGAGTGGCTTTATAACTGTGTTAGGGCGCGGTTCGAAAAAAAATGGAACTGAAAATCGAGATTCTCCACGGCCTATTACTCTATGCTTTGTCGCTCTTATTTTGCCTCCAGTCCATAATTCTAAAAGCCCACCAAAATTAATTGAGAAACTATCTTCAATAATTGGAACATCAATCCACTTTGTTTTTTTATTCTGGGCTTGTAGTCCACTAACGCCACATTGAGCTAATACGGTCAATAAGCCGCTGTCTACATGTGGTCTTGCAGTCTGTTCATAAATCTGGCCTTTAAAACGTGTATAACGATCAGGAATATCTTCCTCTTTGTTGAGCTGCGCAGTATTTTTTGGATAATGAAGAAGCCTTAATGTTGAAATTCCATCTCTAAATGCATCTCGGAAAATATTTTGGCTAATATTTAGGCTTCGTGAAAGCGAGTCTAATATAAGATTACCTATTTTTTCCATTCCAAGATAATAGTTTCTGGTAACTTCTCGCCAATTATTGGGTAAATCATGAGAATTTGGTATGGGTGTTGGTTCATAAAGTATATCGTTCACAGAATTCTTAGGTAATTTACGTACTATATCAGGTCCAATTTCAAACCCTTCTCTATTGCGGGCCTTACTGGATTTAAGGGGAAACCAGCCACGATAAATATGTGAATTGTTAGGTTGAAAATTTCTCTTCCAATAGGGCTTTTGTTTGTCTTCAGGTATACTGAATAATTTTAGTATAATGTCTCGTTCATTTTGGTTAACCCTTAAATCTTTTGGATATCCCTTTATTACCATAAACCCGATATCAAATGCAGCTTTTGCTATTTGTTGATCGATATATATTCTTTCCTTATCATTATTGGTAAATAAGCCTCCAACATTGATGATTGGAATTTCTTGCATCTTCTTGATCTGTTCCTATTTGTATTTATTTTGTGCAGCTCAAAGATAATATTTGTGTTTGTACTAAGATAATATAATTTAAACTGATAATTAAAAGTTTAAAATTAAGTTGAGGTAAATGAATTGAAGAATCATAGTTCAAACGAAAATAAGTCGCCATTTGTAACTGATATCAAATGTGTCTTACCCGAATGGATAGATTATAATGGTCATATGAATGTTGCCTATTATACCTTGGTCTTTGATGAGGCTTTGGATGACTTTTTAGATGAGATTGGTATCGGAGAATCTTACGTAAAAATCAATCATAATGGACCATATGCTCTGCAAGCAAACTATCATTATTTGAGTGAACTATTAGAGGGTGAGAATTTTAGAGTTAAAATTTTTCTCGTTGATGTAAGTGATAAATGTTTTCATGCAGCCCTGGAGATCGTTAGCGAAAAAGATTATAAAGTGGCTGCTGTGTGTGAGCAGATTACTATGAATGTCGATTTGATCAAACGAAAAGCTAATCAATACCCTAATTGGGTCAGGGCCAAATTTGATAAGATGATATCCAATCAAGAGGGAGTGCAGTTGCCAAAGCAGATTGGTAAATCACTTGGTTTGCGCCACTAGATCAGATCCTTAAGTAATAGTTTCTATTGTTTTTATGGCACCATCCAATGCATCGCCGTTTTCATCCAGGAGTGCAGCTTCTCTTAATCGCTCAATCCATTTTGCGGCGTCCTCTCGGCCCGAAACTAAATTTACGGCATTCATAACTTTATCAAATTTCGATAAACCTCGAGAGTGCGTATCTGAGTAGCCTTTTATTAATCTTCGACATTTTACAATTTCGACAGCTAAGTCATATTGATTTGAAGATAAGGATTTGAAAATTTCTATCCATTTCTCCCTATGAGAGAACTCAATTTGGTGTCGGTAGGTCTTAACTCGATACCCTCTCAATCCCGCGAGTAAAAATAATGAAAAAAATGGGGATAGATTAGTTGATTTTATACGGCGACCTTTGTTAAATAATCGATCTAAATTTTTCATCCTTTTGGAGCTTTTTTCGTACCAATTACCAAATCTTTTTGGGAAAAGTCCCACGATCTCTTCCGCTCTTGGATGAAAATATTCTGTAATTCTTAACTTTGACTTTTTATCAACATTCATCTCATTCAAAATACGATCTGTTCTGTTCGCTCGCGTTTTTAAGTCTGCAACTTTGATTATATCATCATATGCCATAGCATTAGCAATATGTTTGGCAGCCTCAATTGAAAGAATATACTCTTTATTTTCATCTAACGTTATTATCTCTTTTAGATAATTTAAGTATTGCTGACCATATTTTACATCCTGAAAATCAACCACTTTTTGTAAGCCTAATGATGCCATTTCTTGGACTTGAGAGGGCATCAAGTTGATTTCACTGACAAGTTTATCCCATTCTTTCATCAAGCGTTTAGGGCCTTTGACCTGTTTCTTTTCGTCGTTCTGTTTTTTGGTGGTATCTTGGTTCTGCAGATCAGGATTAATTGTTGCTTGGTACGCGTCATGAAAAGCTTTTA
>CERR01021711.1_pt1 | contig 11676 bp, 10 predicted proteins | sample 530841 | NCBI WGS metagenome assembly CERR01 (sample SAMEA2621021, study PRJEB7988) | marine metagenome | biome: marine biome (ENVO:00000447); feature: surface water layer (ENVO:00002042); material: "saline water (ENVO:00002010), including plankton (ENVO:xxxxxxxx)" | depth 5 m | reverse complement strand
GAGTTTGATAAATACATCCCAGAAGCTTTAATTAAAGTAAAAAGTCCACCGATGGCTGATCTCTATGAAGGCTATTTCTCGTTAAAATACCATGCCTATATTAGATTTGGTAAATGGCGGGAAATATTAAACCTGCCGCCTCCAGGTGATCCTGACCTGTATTTGGTAACCACGGCAATATATCATTACGCGCAATCACTCTCTCACGCTGCTTTGGGTGATGTAGAGTCTGCATTGTTAGCTCAGATAAGCTTTAATTCCGCTTACAAAAAAGTGCCAGAGACGAGAGTAATGTTTAATAATAAATGTGTTGATATATTAAGGATTGCGGAGTCAATGCTAAATGGGGAAATAGAATACCGAAGAAGTAATTTTGAGATTGCCTTTAAATTCTTAAATGAAGCAATTGAGAATGAAGATTCCCTGCCATACGATGAGCCATGGGGTTGGATGCAACCAGCAAGACACGCTCTTGGGGCGCTATTACTTGAACAAGGGCATGTAGATAAGGCAGAACTTGTTTATCGGGCTGATTTAGGTTTTGACAATTCTGTTATTCGTGCCAGACGTCACCCAAATAATGTTTGGGCTCTTCATGGATTGGCCGAATGTCTAAGAAAGCAAAACAAAACATCTGAGCTAAATTTAATTGAGCAAAATTTAGATCTAGCATTAGGACGGGCCGATATACCGATTAATGTATCATGTTTTTGTCGACTAAGTCATGCTTAATTATAATTCGTAATGACAATAACCTTAAGTCAAATAGTGCTGTACTGTGGGGCGCTCGTTATACTATTTTTAACACCAGGACCGGTATGGATAGCAATTATTGCGCGTACTGTCTCTGGAGGCTTAAAGTCTGGCTTTTCACTTGTATTAGGGGTTTCTTTAGGAGATCTATTGTGGCCAATTATTGTGTATTTTGGCCTTGGTGTTTTAATTTTCTTATATGCCGATATTCTATTATTTATACGATATATAGCAGCTATTATCTTAATCTTAATGGGTATACAGGTTCTACGAAATTGTAAAAAAGGCATTGAAAGCGATGGTAGCCTGACTAAAAAAGGATTTTGGGCTGGTTTTACCGCTGGACTAATAGCAGTTACCGCTAACCCAAAAGCGACATTATTTTACTTAACTCTTTTGCCAAGTTTCTTCGATTTTAGTAAAATTGTCATTTGGGATATCCTAATAGTTTGTATTTTTTCGTTTTTAATTCCAATGTTTGGAAATGTAATTATGATTTTGTTTATTGCGCGCGCGCGGTTGTTTTTGTCATCTGAAAGAGCTCTTCAAAATACAAATATTGTATCTGGCAGCTTATTAATAATAGTTGGAATAATTATTGCCCTTACTTAATAAAGGTTTTGGTTTACTTTCGGTCAACCTAGATAATCTTTGACATTTAAGGTATCAGCGCGTGTAGTTTTTATAACCTAAAAATTTGCTAATTTATCGTCATAAGCATGTTATTAACAGGACTTAAGTATTAGCATCTGCTTTCAGTTAAGGAGTTTAGGTAAGGAAAACACTACTTGTGAACTTTAAGGAATTATAAAATATATAAATATAACACAGAAAGGAAGTACTATGACAGTTATATCAGTGAGAGAAGTTTCTCCTCTTCCAGGAGGAGCTGAAGAGGCGGAAGAGCGTTGCAAGCAAGCAGCAGCAATAATGACTAAACATGGCGCGAACGCTTGGGTGGCAAGAGTTGTGGCTGGAGATCGCTCAGGAGCTGGCGCAATGGATGTTTATGGAGCCTATCCTAGCTTTTCTGCTGGAGCAAAATCCTTTCAGGCATTCTCTGCAGATCCAGACATGATTGCCCTTAGAAATAAAGCACAAACTGCACAGGTCGCTGACATGCGAGGCCCCTGGGTTGGCCGGTTGATATTCGGTGAACCGGCGAGTGCACCCAGACCAATTTCAGTTCATAGAGATTATCAGATGTCTCGCTCAAATATGCCAGCTGTAATGGAACTGGCGCCTCAATTAAATAAATTAATGGGTAGTCAAGATGTTAATGTAGCAATTGGGCAAGTGATACATGGTGAGGATCATGAAATGATGAGAGTTATTTATAGATTTAAATCAATGGATCATTGGGGTGAAACGTTAGATCATATGTCTGTGAATGAAGAATTTGTTTCCTTAGTGATGAAGGCAGATGAGTTAGGTACATTAAAGAAATCTAGAGTTCTTCAAACAATATAAATTAATTGATGGGCCTGCTAATGCATAGGGCCCATCACACCAAAACATTATTAAATTATCTTTTATTAATTTTTAATGGTAGCCAGGTATAAATTTTACAAATAATTTGTGAACATTATGCAAAAAAATACTCAAAATCTTTACGAACCGACCCTTTATGAGATATTTAAAGTTTTCTTAATGTTGGGCTTTACTTCCTTTGGTGGTCCTATTGCACACTTAGGGTTCTTTAACAAAGAGCTGGTTGTAAATCGTAAATGGATAGATAATCGCCTTTTTTCAGAGTTAATAGCGTTATGTCAATTCTTACCTGGTCCGTCTTCAAGTCAAGTTGGATTGAGTATTGGCTTCATTAAAAAGGGAATCTCAGGCGCCTTTGTTGCATGGTTAGGTTTCACATCTCCATCGGCAATAATTATAATTCTGTTTGGCTATGGTTACGTTGCCTATGAGCAATATATCCCTTTCGGAGTTATTCACGGTTTAAAGATATTCGCCGTTTCTGTTGTGGCACATGCAATCTGGACGATGGGAAATTCGTTTTGCAAAGATTATAAGTCAATTATTATAGCAATTCTAAGTGCTATAATAATTATAATTTGGCCTACTCCATTGAATCAATTCTTAGTCATCTTAATAAGTGGCATTATCAGCATGTTTGTACTTTCAGCTAGTAATAAAAATCATAAAAAATTGTCTGAATTTTTAATTTCTACAAAATATGCTCTTTTAATCCTGATTTCATTTTTTGTAATTTTACTTTCCTTGCCTGCTCTAAGCTCTGTGTTCAATAATCCAGTTCTTAATTTGATTGATAGCTTCTTTAGGACGGGATCGCTTGTTTTTGGTGGAGGTCATGTAGTTTTGCCTTTGTTACAAGCTGACGTAGTATCATCTGGGTTAGTCTCAAACGAAAAATTCTTAGCAGGATATGGTTTGGCTCAGGCAATGCCTGGTCCCTTGTTTACTTTTGCTGCATATTTGGGCACAGTATCTAGTCAAGATCCAAATGGTTTTCTTGGAGGCCTAATTGCTCTCGTTGCAATTTTTCTGCCTTCTTTCTTGCTAATTATTGGTATCTTACCATTTTGGAGCAGAATTAGAGATATCGTAATCATCAAAAAGGCTATTATTGGTATAAATGCCTGCGTTGTTGGTGTCTTGATTGCAGCTTTTTACTCACCAGTTTTTACGAGTGGCATTTTATCTCTTCATGACTTCATTTTAGCCTTAATTTTGTTTTTTATATTAAAGTTTACAAAATTTCCAATCTGGGGGTTGGTAATTCTAGGCTCACTCGAATGTGGTTTTTATTATTTATTTTTTTAAGAATTTAGCTATACTTTTAAATAGATTATCCCTTTCACTCTTGATTAAGTAGCTATATTGTTTTTTAAAAAATATTATTATTTTCTTATTATCTGCATTTAAATTTTACTTGAGAGTACACATGAAAAATTCAAAAACTGTATTAATTGACCGCAACCCTGGTCGAAATTCACAAACCTATGGAATTGCTAGGGAATTAAATACTGAACTGGACTTGATCCACGAGCCTTCAATTGGGGTGGTTGGTAATAAAGGGGACTCCCAGTGCTATATTGGCGTTGAAGAAAAGGTTCAAACGATCCATGAGCGATTGCGTCAACGCATTGGTTTTGGGTCAGAACAGCTCAAGATGCGGTTAGTTCAACCTGAATACACGGTCGCAACATCTGATGGTATTCGAAATGGTACTAAGGAAATGCGTTATTCTCTAATTGGCAGAGAGGTCACTAATGACTCTATCTGTGAGCATCTAAGCGCAAGTGGATTGGAAGGTCTTATTGCAGTTGTCGCTTGTGACAAACCTCCAGTTGGCACATTGGCGGCTATCCTCGAGCATAACAGACCTGCCATTATGATGTCTGATGGCTCAATACGTCCGGGAATCGACTCGGTTACTAATGAACCTATAGATCTAATAACGAGCTATCAATTAGCCGGTAGTGAAGATGAGGCACTAAAGAAAAGAATAGCTTGTGAAGCTTGTCCTGGCTTTGGAAGCTGTGGAGGGATGTTTACCTATAACACAATGCAGACGTTTATTGGTGTTCTGGGAATGCAGCCGCTACACATGGTTTCCCCAGCATCCCAGGACAGTAGAAGAATTAGTGAATTTCCTGATGAATTGATAAATAACCTCTCTCAAATGATTGAGAAAAATATCACACCCAGGGATATTGTTACAAGTGACTCCATACGAAACGCTATAATTGTGTCAATGGCTGTCGGGGGATCAACGAATGTAATGTTACACGCGCCAGAGTTGGCAAGAGCTTCAGGGTATAAAAATTTTACGACGGATATTATGAGCGCTGCCGAATTTAACCACTTATCTGAAAACGTAATTCCAGTCGTTATTAATGCCCGACCATTTGGAAAATATTCAATGGTGGATATCGATGATAAAGGGGGCGTGCAAGTGATAGTTAAAGATTTACTTGAGGCAGGCCTATTAAATGGCGAAACCCTAACATGTACCGGTGAAACTCTTGCTGAGCAACTTAAGAGACTTAATCCTCCAATGCCCGACGGTGATGTAATCTATTCTGTAAAAAATCCATTTAAAGCCACAGGCGGCTTAAGAGTGTTGGGTGGCAACTTATCACCAGAATATAGCTCTGTTTTGAAATTAGCCGGTGTGGAGGGAGGCCTAGAAAATAATATTTTTACTGGTCAAGCAAAAGTATTCAATGGAGAGCAAGCTTTGCTTGATACATTAGAAAAAAACCCAGCCTCATTTGAAAATTTTGATATGATTGTCGTCAGATATGAAGGCCCAGTTGGAGGTCCAGGTATGCCGGAAATGTTAGATTCTACTTCTAGAATTACGGCGCTCTGTCGGCAAAAAAATATTGTTGTTGGATTAATGACGGATGGGCGTTTTTCAGGAGGATCTGTAGGATTGGTAATTGGTCATGTTGGGCCCGAAGCTGCTGTGGGTGGCCCTATTGGATTATTAATGGATGGGGACAGAATTACGGTTGATCTAAATAAAAATGAATTAAATTGTCTTGAACTCTCTGATCCAGAAACTGCGGAGAGGCGCAAAGCTACTTGGGAAGAAGAAGTTGAGAATAATGGAGGTACTCATCCAGATGTTGGGACTGCAGACACTCGATTATTAAACCGTATGCGATTTTCTGCAGTTTCAGCGGTTTATGGTGCGGGAATGCATCCAAATCGAGAAATATGGGTAAATGAACCAAGATCCCCGCTTGAGACAAGTTTTAAGCCTGAGAATAAACACAGATCTTAAGCTATTATTTGATGGTTAATAATAATTTATATGCCTATTTTGCGAAGAATTTTTTAAAATATCCAAAACGGGATTTTTTATCTTCTGATCATGGTTCAATAAAATTTGAAAATATTCATGAGGAGACTGGCTTATATGTTGCTATGTTCTCTAATATGGGAATTTCAAAAGGAGATAGAGTAGTCGTTCAAGTAGAGAAATCTATTGAAGCTGTTTTATTATACTTAGCTTGCCTCAGATATGGTGCAATTTATATCCCGTTAAATACCGCATATACAAAAGAAGAGCTTCGATATTTTCTATCAGATTCGATGCCTGAGTTATTTGTGTGCGACCCGCAAAAAGAAAATAGCATGAGAGAGTTAGCGAAAGAATTAAAATTAAATAATGTTATAAGTATGAATTCGCGAAAAGAAGGTACCTTATTTCATAGGTTATTGGAAGTTCAGTCATCCAGTTTTGTTGAGGTATGTAAGGATGATGATTTGGCAGCCATCTTATATACGTCTGGCACAACTGGTCGATCAAAAGGTGCTATGTTAACACATAAAAATTTATTATCTAATGCTTTGGTATTATTAGACTATTGGGCTTGGGAAGAAAATGATATCTTACTACACGCTTTACCAATTTTCCATGTACATGGTTTATTTGTCGCCTTAAATATTGCGATATTAAATTCTTCGAAAGTAATTTTCTTAGATTTTTTTGATAGTAAAAGAGTTATTTCAGAATTGCCTAATGCGACTGTTATGATGGGTGTTCCAACATATTATGTAAGACTTTTAAACGAGCAAGGCTTCAATAAATCAGTTTGTCAAAATATGAGATTATTTATATCTGGATCTGCTCCTCTTCTTTCCGAAACCTTTAATTCATTTGAAGAAAGGACAGGCATGCAGATTTTAGAACGTTATGGAATGAGTGAGACTAGTATGATCACGTCAAATCCTTATTCTGGCAATAGGGTTGCGGGTACAGTTGGTTTTTTTCTACCCTCAATTGAAGGTAGGATCATTAATGAAAAAGGTGAAGAGGTAGTCGATGGAGAAATTGGTGTTCTTGAAATGAAGGGACCAAATGTTTTCAAGGGGTACTGGAAGATGCCCGAGAAAACTAAATTAGAATTTACTCCGGATGGATATTTTATAACTGGGGATATGGCTTCCAAGAGCTCTGAGGGTCGTATTACGATTGTTGGTAGAGAAAAAGACTTAATTATATCAGGAGGTTACAACGTATATCCTAAAGAAGTTGAGATAGCTTTAGATATGATTGAATTTATTAAGGAAAGCTGTGTTATCGGGCTCCCACATCGTGATTTTGGTGAGGCAGTGACAGCTTTAATTATTTTACAAGAAACAAACCAAGAATTTGAAGTAAATATAAGGCATTTACTAAATGATAAATTGGCTAAATTTAAGCATCCAAAAAAAATATTACTTTTAGAAGAGATTCCAAGAAATACTATGGGTAAGGTGCAAAAAAATATTTTAAGAGAGCATTATAAGAATTTATATCTTGAATAACTAGATGTATTCTTTCTCAGTGATATTATTTAGATCTTTTGCACCGCTCAGAGCAAAATTTTATGTTTTGCCAGTCTCTTGCCCATTTCTTTCTCCAATTAAATGGTTTTTTACAAACTGGGCATATTTTAAAAGGTAAATTTTTTTTATTCATCTTGGTATTACTTTATTTAACGAAATCGTAAATTTGATCTATTTAATTGGTCTATTGAGGTGCAGCCCATTAATTTAAGATCTCTCTCCATTTCGGTCCTAAGATTCCCAAGTGATCTCTCGACACCGGCCTGCCCCGCCGCTCCCAAAGCGTATAAGTAAAGCCTGCCACCTGAACATGCTTTGGCTCCTATTGAAAGAGCTTTCAAAATATGGGTGCCTCTCTGAACCCCTCCTTCGCAGATAACATCAATTTTATCTCCAACTGCATCAACAATCTCAGCTAATTGATCAAATGGAGATCTCGATCCATCCAATTGTCGACCGCCATGATTAGAAACCATAATTCCAGTGGCTCCTATATCTACAGCCCTTCTTGCATCCTCAACACTCATAATTCCCTTAAGCGCAAAATGACCATTCCATTTTGAACAAAGTTGTTCTGCATCCTTCCAATTCATTGACTGGTCGAGCATCGTGGAAAAGTATTCACCAATCGAAGTGGTAACCTTAGTGCCGGCTCCGACATAATCTTGCAGGTGAGGTAATTCAAATTTTGGTTTAGTTAAAAAATTAATCCCCCACATTGGCTTAGCAATAAAACTGAATAGACTTTTTGGTGTTAATCTTGGCGGAATTGAAAATCCAGTTCTTAGGTCTCTTTCTCGGTTGCCACCGGTGATTGTATCAACTGTCAATGCCAATACATCAAAGTTAGCCGTCTTTGCCCGCTCTAGCAGATTATCATTTAAACCCCGATCCTTATGAAAATAAAATTGAAACATTTTTGGACCCTTGTTTAATGCTGCGATTTCTTCAACGCTTACCGTACTTAATGACGAAATCCCAAACATTGTTCCATATTTTTCAGCTGCTCTTGCTACTGCTCGTTCTCCCTCGTGATGAAAGAGACGTTGAACAGCTGTTGGAGCACAGTAGAGTGGCATATCAATTTTTTTATCAAAAATTGTCGTTGAAAGATCAACTTTATCAACCCCAGCTAAGACATTTGGCACCAAATCTACGTCATCAAAGGCTAAAGTATTTCTTTTATAAGTAACTTCGTCATCAGCCGCACCATCAATATAATTGAAGACAGGAGATGGTAGCCGTTTTTTAGCTAACCTTCTAAAGTCTCTGAAGTTGTGACAATGTTTAAGCTTCATATTTTTCTCAATATAAATATAATGGATATAAGGCTGATACTTGCAGTTTAAAAAAAAAGCAAACAAACATGAAATTAAACAGGAAAAAATCTAACGTATTATGAAAGAAAAAGACAAAGAACAAAGAAAGTTAATTGAATTATTTAAGAAATTAAAACTTCATTACAAAAAACATGGGTACTCTAAAAGGAAACAAAGAAGCACCAATCCAATGTGGGGAATTGACCCAAAGCGAATTAAAGAAATTGAATAATCCTCTACTCTATTTGAAATAAACATATGAGAACTCAACCAAAATATTTTCCAAAAGCATATGGGTTAAAAACCCAATCGGATATTAATAATCTTTATGATGACTGGGCGGAAACTTATGATACTGAAGTCAAAGAAAATGGGTATGTTTCCCCTGCCCGCCTGGCTTCAGCCTTAAAATCTTTCTTATCTTTTGACGCGCCAATTTATGATGTTGGCTGTGGCACTGGCCTATCGGGAGTTGCATTAAAAGAAATGGGTTTCTTAAATATACATGGATCTGAGATTAATCCAAATATGTTAAAAAAGGCTCAACTATCGGGTGCCTATCAATCTTTAGAAATTGGAGATATTTCTAACCAATTTCCACATAAGGTAGGATCATATGATGCGATTGTAGCTGTTGGTGTAATAGGTGCAGGTGCGGCGCCTGCTAAGTTAATGAGTGAGGCTTTAAATGCATTATCGCCAGGTGGCCTGTTAGCCTTTTCACTAAATGATGCTGCTATGGCGCAGAAGAGTTGCCAAGGAGAATTAAATAAAATTCTTCAAAATGACTTAGCTACCGAATTATTTTCAGAATATGGGCCTCATCTGAGCTCAATTAATGTTGGCTCAACGATCTATATTTTGAAAAAAACGTAATAAAACGCTCTCAATTATTTGGTCTATTACGAAATGTGGCGTTAGTTGTGGGTACTTCGTTCTGGGAATTATTCTTTATTTCCTACTAATCTCGAGAATAAACAATTTTACCATCGATAATTGTATTGATCACCTCTATTTTTGAAATATCATTGGTTGGTATTCGATCTATCTTTTCTGAGAGAATGACGATGTCTGCGAGATACCCTTCCTTTAAAATGCCTTTACTGTGTTCTTTGAATTCAGCGTAAGAACCCTCAATTGTATAGGCTCTCAAGGTCTCAATCAAACTCAGCCTTTGATCGATTGTGTCCTCACTCCATTTTTCGCGATTTAAGGCATTTGATATGGCGTTAATTGGATCAACATTTGAAACTGGCCAGTCTGTTGAAAAAGTAACAGTCCCACCGGCTTCTTTAATTGAACGCCAGGCATAGGCTTCATTGTAACGATTCACTCCAATTTTTGATATCGTTGGCTCTAATGGCAATCCATCACAACCGGGCGGATGAACTGGTTGCATCGAAGCTATCACATTTAAGTCTTTAAATCTTTTAATATCAACCTTCTGGATTAATTCGATGTGTTCAACTCTATGGCGACTATCTCTTACACCATTTACCTTTTGGGCATTCTCATAAGCATTTAAGACCCTTTGAACTGCTCCATCTCCTATTGAGTGCACAGCAATCTGCAGACTGCGGTTATCGCAATCAATAACTAATTCATTAAATTCATCTTCTTCAAATAATGCTTCACCTTTCACTCCAGGTTGATCTGCATAATCCTCTATTAAATAGGCAGTACTGGAGTCTAATACACCATCCATAAAAAACTTTACAAAACCTGAACTTAAGAACTCATCATTCCACCTCTTGCTCATTATCGAAGCTTGTTCCAATTGTTCAATCCGCATATTATTCTTGAAATGAAAAGGTACTTTGACTCTACAAGTCAGTTCACCTGATTTTCGAATTTCATCTAGAAGCTCTAAAGTGTAAAAGTTTCCATCCATGTTGTGAATGCTTGTGATGCCAAGCTTTGCTAAATGTGAAAGGCCTGACTTCAGAACCGATATATCACTCTGTTTTTCCTCATCTGAGGCTGGAGGGTTTGGCTCACCACCCGTATCTAGTCCCAATCTTGAGCGATCTGAGCCGGCTAATGCCAATACCAGCCTAATAGCTTCATTTTCCTTTAACATACCTTCTGCAAATCCATCACTGGACATTACCACCTCATTTCCAACAGGTAGTGTTATTCCTTCCAAAATACCTGCATCTTTAAGAGCCTTTGTATTGGCCCATGCCGTATGTCCATCTGGTGCTTGAACTAATATTGGGTTTTTAGTTGAGATCTGATCTAGTTGTTTGCGGGTCTTCAGTTCTGTTTCATCAAAAAGTTGATAATTAGCTCCGCGTCCAAAAACAAATGTACCGCTAGGATTATTTTCAATGTAATAAAATATTAAGTCTTTTAATTCACTGAAAGTCTTCAAGGGCATTAAGTTGAGCTTGTTTAAGTAAGAGGATCCGGGAAATAGATGAACGTGACTATCAATGAAGCCTGGTAATACGGTTCCACCTCTTGCAGAGATAACAACCGTATTACTATCTTTATTTTTTAAAATTTCTTTATTAGTGCCAAGGCAATTAATTTTATTGCCCTTTATGTGAAGAGCTTCGAAAGTGGAGCCAAATTCGTCCATACTTAGGATGTTTCCATCTATGATAATTAATGATGAAGTATTCATGTAAAACCAAAAAAAATTTGCTTATTTACACGATAATCGTAAGGATTAGATATAGAAAGAAATATTTTAAAAATTAAAATTATTTATAAACATGTGCTTTGAGCTCGTTTTCAAAAGCTCAAAGCAAATTTCAGACTAATTGATTAGGCTTATTAATGCTTTTCCTCGCATTCTGAATTATTAGTCTTTAAGCAAAATACTGTTTGCCATCCGGCATCTCTCTTTAAACCTAGTTGGTTTGCATATTGTACGCTCATAATCCTAGCGGATGCCAAATTTATAGCGACCCCTAAGTATTTTTCTTGATCTTCTGGAGTATAAAAATATACATTATATTTTGCTCTATCTAATTGATCACAAGTGTATTTACTTCCTACTTTACATGGCTCTGCACCAAATAAAAAATCAAAAAAGTCTGCACGCGCTGAATTAGAGAAGCCAAAAGTTAACATTATTACAGCCATTATTACTGTGCCTGCTGGTTTAATTTTTACAAGTCTGTTTATCATTATCCACCTTTGCATTATTTTATGTTCTTGTTACGTTAGATTCATAATTTTGGATCGATTAATTTTACCCATTTAAATGACCTAAAGTAATTGTTGTTATGTATCTTTATATTTAATAGGGGCTAATTTAAAATAACCCCACAAT
>CERR01008503.1_pt1 | contig 11684 bp, 10 predicted proteins | sample 530841 | NCBI WGS metagenome assembly CERR01 (sample SAMEA2621021, study PRJEB7988) | marine metagenome | biome: marine biome (ENVO:00000447); feature: surface water layer (ENVO:00002042); material: "saline water (ENVO:00002010), including plankton (ENVO:xxxxxxxx)" | depth 5 m | reverse complement strand
AGGTTTCTAGATTCAGACTAATAGGTCACGTTAATGTGTATTAACGCAACCTATAAATATCCACGTAAAACAACTGGCTACTGCCATGAAGTTACATATAATCGAAATGGAACAATCAGAGCTCATCACATTTTACGGCTTCGGTTGTGCAAACTGCGGGCTAATAACTATGAATTAGCTTCCACGGATTGCAGACTAAAACTCGTCATAGATTGTTATCGTGTCGTTATGACAATGATTAGATGATTTGTGGTTTGAATTTGTACGCCTAAGCTCGAAGTAATGACTTTAGAGTTTAACCACCTAGCTTTGGGAAACAACATACTGTAAATTAATGTCATGAAGTTACTCTCCAACCCGCTGGATATGGATGGTCCGGTCTGCTGTATAGGCTTGTCTTAGACATGCTTAATCACCTTCCTCATCATCACTGCTGATTCCAAAATATGTAGTCGCTAACTGTTTCTGCGTGTTGGGGTTTTGAATCAAGATTTGTAGTGTTGAGAAGTGCATGATCCTGAATAAAGACAAAAAAATGATTGGCGTATTTGAGCCTATCGACTGGGAAACACCAGAAGAAGCTAAGTATCTTGATGAACTAGACGTAGAGGGTATAGCCAAGCGAAATGGCAAAAAGAATCTTCCATTCAGTTCTGATAAATCGCCTGACTCAGCTGAATTAACTATAAAAGGCGCGATAGAAAAAAAGATTCACCAGGCCAGCTTAAGCGCTCAAAAAGCTTATGATGCTGTAGCAAGTTCAATTGAATCAATCTCTATCGAAGCTGAAGCGTCTCTACTATTGCAACTTCCTGACTCGTTCGAGAAAGAATCCGCTGTGGAGCTCACGGCCTATAAGACTGAGCATTCTCAGGCAAAATCCGAAGTTGATCGGCTGGAAACCGATTTCGAGCAATTCAAACGCCAAAACAATTTGCGCCGGGAAGCGGATTATCCTGAAAGTAAATGGCTTGTGTATGGTATTGCTGCCTTCATTGTTCTTGGTGAAACTTGCTTAAATGCGATGTTCTTTGCCGAGGGGAATGATCTGGGGTTATTCGGTGGGGCAGGGCAAGCATTGGTTGCTTCTCTGATCAATCTGGTGATTGGTTGGCTTGTCGGCGGGATGTGTCTCAGATACTTAAATCATGTCGATAAAGTTAAAAAAGTTGCCGCTGGAGTTGGGGGAACGGTTTTAATATGTCTTGCCCTAGCGTGGAATCTTCTTGTGGGCCAGTACCGAACGGCTTTAAGCATTGATCCGGACAATGCGAATGCACTTGCTGTAGAGAGATTTATAGAATCACCTTTTGCATTGTCTCAAACAGCATCCTGGATGCTTTTTGGCATTGGGCTGCTTCTTACGACGATTGTTATCATTGATGCCTACAAGTCAGATGATGCTTATCCGAAATTCGGAAAAATTGACAGAAAGCTTAGAGATGCCATCGATGATTTAGCTGAAGTGCTTAATGAATGGCATAGATCCATGAATGAACTGCACGCAGAATATCTTGAAAAGGTTGACGAAAATTTCCATATCTGTCAGGAGCGAGCAGACCGTCTAGAGCGAAGCCATCGAACTATTAAGCAACAGATTTCTATTTTGGATAGATTTGTCGCTGCGCACAAGCAGGTTTTTGAAAGTTGTGTGCTTACTTATCGCCAGATAAACAAGCAAAACCGAGAAGACGAAGCTCCCTCATATTTTGACCTAGGACCCCAATCAGAGTTTTCTCATGATTTTCATCCTGATGCTGTAGAAGACAAGCGTTCTGTCGTAAGGCAACGTCGAGATGAAATTGCCAACCGGTTACCTGAGATAAAAAATCAGTTGCTTCAGATTTACAAAGAAAAGGTTGAGGAGCTTTAGAATGTCTCGGAGAAGACAAAAAAAGAACAAGCAGAATGCTATAGGCATCTCCTTATTACTTGTTGTTTTAATTGCATTTGGGGCAGGTGCGTATGTGTATTTCAGTAAAGTCAGTGCCAAGATTGTGCTTGATAAGGAAACAAACTGCCCCGTGAAAGGGGTTTATAAACGTACTGCGATTTTGATTGACACGACAGATTCATTGTCTCGTGATCAATCTTTTTATCTTAAGAAAAAACTTGATGAAATAGTGGAGACCGCTGAGTTATATCAGCGTTTTGACATCTACTATCTCAATGCGTCGTCTGAAGAGCTCGCGGCTGCAATCAGTGTTTGCAATCCAGGGGATGGCGGTGACAAGAGTACATTAGATAGTAACCCTCGTCGGTTAAAAGAGCGTTGGCGTGAAAGGTTCTTCGATAAAGTTGCGGCCCTTTTCAACGACTTGGAGAATGTTCCCACTGCCGAGCAGTCTCCAATCATTGAAGGCATGAAGTATGTGTCTATCGATGCGTTTGTAAGTTCGAAAGCGTCATCTAAAGAGCTAATCGTAGTTTCCGATCTGCTGCAACATTCACCTTTATTCTCACATTACAGGAGCTCCTTTAGCGAAAATGAAGTCAGTTCAAATGCAAACCTCAAATCCTCGTTGCCGTATCTCGATGGAGTTTCAGTGAAATTCATGTATGTGGTTCGTCCAGCCTATCGTCAATTGCAAACAAACAAGCACATGGTCTTTTGGGAGAATTTGGTTAGGCAGAGTCATGGCGTCGTTGAAGACGTTGAGATGGTTAAGTAATAGAGAGAATCATGCAGTCAAAGTATCTTTCAGGTTTAAGTTTAAAGAGTATTGAAAAGCACGCGATTAGAAAGCTGTTTATTTCAGCCGTTATTGTAGGCAGTATCGGCACTGCGTTCGGCACAATAATCGGTTCACCTTGGACAGCAATAGGAGTGCCAGTAATTGTATTGTCAGGCTATATCTTTTGGACTGTGCGAGCTGAAGTAGACGTTCCTGCCCTCATCATAGGGGACAGCTACTATTACCTTGGTTTTATTTTAACGCTTGTTGCGCTTACTGCTTCTCTAGTGTCGTTAGGTGATGCAGACGTTTCAATTTCAAATATTATCGGGTCCTTTGGAGCAGCTATGACAACGACAATCATAGGATTAGTCGCACGTTTAGTCACCACGACCTTTTCCATGGAGTCTACTGAACGCAGGGAAAGGCTTGACCGTGAAATTGAACGGGAAATGGATAGGTTTCTCGCTCAACTTCGAACGATGACTGAGAAAGTGACTAGTGATTTTGTTGCTATCACCACAGATATAGGTCAAGCGGCACTCGATACAAAGGACGCATTCAAGCACGCGGGAGATGGGCTGAATACCACGACCAAGGCAATCAGTGAACAAATTGACTTGTCAGTGAATAACTTGTGTTCCCGGATAGATCAGGTGAAAGTCGATCCGCAGTTAGTTGAAAAGTCCGTGACGAATGCATTGGAAACGTTTTCAGCAGGAGCATCAGCCCTTTCCGTGAGCTATAAAGACGCTACTGACAAAGTTGCTGCTGCGAATGGAAGATTGGTCACTCAATATGATTCTTTTGAAGACTCTATGGCGAGGCGTCAGGATAAACTCATCGGTATTTTTGGAGATAGTGCAAAAGCGCAAGTCGAGGCCCTAAATCGTTCACTCGAGAGTGTCGCTACGGCAGTAGCAGGCAACAAAGGTGAACTGCAGAGTCTAACCAAAGAGTCGAAACAAGCCATAGCGGATGCTACGCAAGCTTATATTGAACAAATAGAGGGTCAAAAAGCGATAATTAAGGAAATAGGCAACAATATAAAGAATGTGGAAGTGATATCGCTATCCTCAGCTAAGATCATGAATAAACACCACGAGGTGCTGGAAAAAGAAGCTTCCCTGTTTGATGAGAAAAAAGGTTCGATTACTACCTTAAGAGAACTTAACGAAAGCCTCATAGCGTCACTAGGAAATGCGAAGAAACATATCGAGCAGCAGGATGATATACTTGCGGCGTCGTCGCAGAAAATGGAAAACTCACTATCTGCTGTTGAACATGCTTCTCTGTCTCTGAAGTCCATGAATGAGCTTGCTGCAAAAGATCTAAAGAATCTCTATAGCAGTCTGAATTCTGCTCTCCAAAAACTTGAGGCAAAAGTGGATTAATGAGTAATATTTCTCCCGATAAGTCTCAATCTATCGTTGAGACATCGCTGACAGAACTGGCATTTATCTTTTTTTTCATTTTGCTTGCTTTTGCAGCACTGAAAATTGGGGAGCTGGTCGCCAAAGAAGATGAAGCATTACAGGAAAACGAGCAACTTGAGGCTCAACTAGAAAAAGTCCAGCAGGATAATGATACTTTGATTGCGACGACCTTATCGATGAGAGAAGCCGTTAATTCTCCTACTCTGATTTCGCCGGATGCGGTATTTGAAGGGTTATCTGAAGATACTGAGAAGGCTATTAACTACATTCAGCGCCAGAAAGACTTAGAAGCTCAATTACCTGAAAAAGAGATGGATGCTGGTCAACTCGACCAATACATTAATGTAGTCAAGATTCTACAGGCCGCAAACAAAGCAAAAGACGAGAAAACTGTTAATGAAACTCCGGAAGAGTTAGCAAAGCGTATCATGGATGACATGCAGATGCTGAAAGGGCAGAATGCTAATCTCCGGCAGCGTTTGGGTGATGAAGGAAATGGTCTCGACCACCCACCTTGTTGGGCTGATGAAGACGGCAATATTCAATTTGTCTATCAAGTGACCATCCACGAGAACCACTTACTTGTTAATCGTGCATGGCCTGATGCTCTTCAAGGGCGGGTTGATGGCATGCCTTTTATTACAGATGCACTGGGGCAGTATGCGGACAAACGGGCTTTTTGGAAAGCCACCAATGAGCTTTATCAAGACTCTGTTACTAAGGAATGTCGTCATTTTGTCAAAATTGTTGATGAAGCGGACAGCAAAGATTCTTTTAAGTCTTACTTAATTGCTATAGAGCGTCATTTTTATAAGCTTTTATTATGAATACAAACTTAGAGAACAGTGAAGAGAGGGTTGCGTTCTTGAAGCAGTGTCGTCAGCTAGATACGCTAGCAGCGCGAAAGAAAAATAAGCTGAGATCATGCCGTTTTGTCAGAAAGCTGAAGACTGTGCTCAAGTGGCGATAAATTAGAACCTTACCATTAGTAGCGTTAATATAAATCAGCTTAACGCTACTAATAGAAACAAGTTTAAAGCTCGATGAACTCTAACATTCCATCTTTTGGTTCAAAGCGTCGATTTTTTGAACAAAAGCTTTCATGAAGTTGATAGTAATTAAAACTGGATTATTCAGTTTCATGAAGCCTTCAGATACTGAAGAGATGTAGTCAGTCAAATGTGTGCAGACAATGTTAGCGATAAATTAACATAATCAAAAATGTTTATATAAAACAGGTAGCTATTGTCACTAGGCCATATATACTCGAAGTAAGCGCATTATTTTTTCTTTGCAAATGAGTATTTATGGCTAAGCAGCTAGCAAGACACGACATCGACGATACGCTCTACGTTTTCCTGCAAGATAACAGCAAAAAGTGGTACGCCCGTTTTCAGCTTTTCGGGAAATGGCATTGCAAATCAACTAAACAAGTTGATAAAGAAGAAGCTGTAGCAGCGGCTAGATTACTGCGTATGGAGTGGAAAATAAAAGCGGAAACCGGGACGCTCACAAAAAGCAAGCGTTTTCGCGATGTGGCTGAAAAGAGTATTCTTGCAATGGAACATGAGCTCGCGCACGGCGGCGGTAAAGTCAGCTATAAAGACTATATGGGAGCTTTGAAAAAATATCACATTCCATTTTTCGACCGCACGTATATCACTTCCATTGACCAAGACAAGCTCAAAGAGTTCGATATTTGGCGAATACAAAAGGCTGGAAAGGTCCTTAACAAGTCTACATTACTAAATCATAACGCTGCGCTACAAATGGTGTTTAAGGCTGCTGTCGAAAACCAATGGATGTTGCCAGTTCAGGTTCCAGTATTAAGTAACAAAGGAGAGCAGGGGGCTAGACGTGCTGCTTTCAGTGAAGTTGAATATGAGAAGGTTGTTGAAACTCTAGAAAACATGAGGGACAACAGCCGCAAGGAAAAGACTCGGCAAATAAGGGAACTGTTACTCGATTATGCTGACGTAGTCATCAATACAGGTATTCGTCCCGGCACTGAAATGGAAGAACTAACTTGGGGTGACATCCTCATGACAAGGCAAGAGCACCAGGTTATTTTTAAAATTAAGGTAAGGAAGGGTAAGACTACAAAACATACTGGGACGAGAACCGTCGTGTGCAAAGATGAGTTTGTCTTTCCCCTAATGAACTTAATGGAGCGTTTTCCGAATCGCCGACCGTCTGACAAGATATTTGTACTAGCTGACGGCTCAAGTACCAATGAGCTAGGCAGAACCTTTGTATCAGCTTTAGAAGAAGCTGGATTAAAGGCCAGCCCAGATGGACCTAGGACACTCTATTCGTTGCGCCACACCTACATAACATGGCAATTACTTAGCCGAACTTTAAGAGTTGATGTACTCGCTCGACAATGCGGTACTAGTATTGCGATGATAGAGCAACATTACAGTCATGTCGTTCCTAGTATGTTTGAGCAGGAGCTATCCGGAGTAACGTTCGAAAATAAAGAAGAAAGGGCAAAAAGCAAACGTGCGCTCGCACGAGGATTGAAAACTAAAGAGCTACTTACACAGCGCTTCAAGGCTTGGGAGGCTGAATATAGAAAGCGTGGATGTATCTAGAGTCACACTGAGCTAGTACAACTGAGCTTTAAATATCTGATACTTTGGACTTGTAGCTTTCTAATTTTCTAGCACTGCCAATATCTAACTCAAATTTCATTTTTTCTGGGTAATGTCGTGCAGAGTCTAAGGCTGGCTCCATTGAACCATAGTAAACAATGTTCAGCTTACCGGCCGTGTACTGAATAAGCATGAGTTCATCTGCTAAATTGGCTGTAGAAGCTGAGATTGCAACAAATCCATTTACCTGAGCTGTTGCTTTTACACTTATAGTTTTGCCGTGCTTTGATATTACGTCAAAACCGTGTTGATTAGCTCTAGAAGCTAATGCACCACCAACTTTTAGTGCACAATAAAATTCACCGATTCGACCTATTAATTGTCGTACTTCGGTAGCTTTTACTCCAAACTCTTCAATCTCTAATTTAATCAGAGCGTAATATTGTTCATAAAGCTCCTTAATTTTATCAATACTTATCGAATTAAGTTGGGTATTTACATGCAACTTGGTATCGGTATTTGATGTGTTATCAGGTCTAAATATATCCTTTATCTTGTTGTGATGTATTGAGGAGTCATTCTTTGTGGAAAAGAGTTTATGTATCTTCGAAGCGAAGTCAGGATGAATGTCTATTGGATGAAGCTTGTACCAACTAGGATACTGTTCAAGCAGGTCACATGCTTTTTTCCATGAACTCACCTTTATCTGACGCTGTTTTTTAGAGGACGTTAACCTATCGCTTTCAGATAGCAATTCTGACAAGGCTTCTGAACTTGTTTGTAAGTGGTATTTCCTTAAACCATCAGTACCTCGAGTACCTATTAGTGATAAGGTTTCTCCCTCTCCACCAAGCTTCAAAATAACTTCTTGCATAAGCCTACTGTTCAGTTAACTATTGTTTTTATGATAAGGCTACCAAGTTGCCTCGTATTCATTGGATTCCCCGCTCCGTTGAGGATACTGATGTTGAGTTGCGTCGCTAGCTCGCGAAGTATCGGCTTAGCTGGAGTGAGTACTTGGTTATCTCTTTCGACTTCTATTGTACCGTTTTCCAACTCTTTGATTGTGTACTCTGAAATTTGAATAGATTTTAATACACTGATTTTACTGTTTGGCTTTTTAATGCTTAAAAGTTTCGATAGTGATATTGCCAACTTCCCGCTAGTACCGCTCGTTTCGCGCATCAAACTTTCTGCAACTCCTTTTTCTTCATTTAGGAGAGTTTCGATCTGCATCTCTTCAGTGTTGATCCTCAGAATAATAATGCGGTCAACAGATATAAGTGTGTTGGGATTGAACGCTATATGCCCACTAGAACCCATCATAGCCGTCGTCTTGACGGATATTCTCTCGCCGTTAGCACTGACGACATCATAGCCTTTTTGATTCACTTCTGTAGCCATTTGCCCGTTTGTAATGAGTGCGGCATAAAGTTCACCGATTCGGCCAATTAGATGCCTAAGTTCAGTAGGAGGCACGCCCCAAGTTAATTCTCGCTCGAACCAAGTCATCGCTTCTCCCAGCGACTGAATTATTTGCATTTGAGTTAAAGCCATTGCTCTTCCTTAAGAATAATATGCTGGCCCAGCAACTGAGCTTTGATGCATTCTAAAATAGCTAAATTTGCTTTTAATATTCCACAAATTTAGATAGGAGAGGGTACATTCGGTTTTTAAATTGAAGCATGTAGCTATCTCTCACACCTCTTGAACCGCTAGGGTGGGGTAAGTATATGACATGAGTGAAACCTTATGGTGATCGCTCGATAATCGAAAATAACGAGTTTCGGCTTCACTACTTGTCTATAACCACTCTGTTTCTGCCGGACTGTTTAGCGCTGTATAAATTTTTGTCAGCCCTTTTAAGCGTCTCTTCCCAACTGCGATCATCATTGTTCGCTATTGCTCCACCAATACTCACCGTGACAGACATTGTATGGTCATTACCCTTGATTGCTAAGTTATTAACAGCAGACCGAATTCGTTCGGTGGTATTTTTTAAACTAACTGAGTCAATATTTGGAAGAAGTAAAACAAACTCCTCCCCTCCAAATCTGCAACAAAAGTCATAGTCTCTAACTTCGTCGGCCACACAACTCGTAACAGCCTTAAGTACTAGATCTCCTGATAAATGCCCGTAGGTGTCATTCAAAACTTTAAAGTGATCAATATCAAACACACAGATACCAAGGGGGTGATTAAGTCTCTTGAATCGAGAGAACTCTTTATCAGCTTTAATTGCAAGGGCTCTCCTATTAGACCAGCCAGTCAAATAATCAGTAAGCATTGAGTCTCTGAGTGCTAATTCTTTTTTCCAAGTGACTATGTGATTGAAACCTATAGTCAGCAAAAAGATAAAGGCAATTATTACGAATGAGCCTGCGGTTTGCAGGTAATCATTACCAAAGAGGCTTAACCGCTCGTCGCTAATGGCTATAACAAAGAGTCTTATGATCATTAGAGCTGAAAAAATAATAAGAGTAATGAGTAAAGGCCAGAAGGAATGTGAGTCTTTGCGATATAAATTCTTGAACAGCAAAAAGGATGACAATAGGTCAAGCAAAATGATGATAGGGCTAAATACGAAAAAGCGAACTTCAACGGAATTGGCGACCGCAGGTACTGCGTGTAAAGCTACTGACAAGATAAATATGCCGCTTACCAATAAAGGAATGGGCCTTGTATATAGATAAACGTAAACCCCATTTAAAATAGCCGCGTGCGCCGCGTAAAAAGATGCATTGGCAATTACCGGAGATATCGCCTTTTCAGGGGCGAATATATTCAGACACAAAGCGACAATGTTTGATAAAGCGAATAAAACACCAGCATTTAGCCAATACTTTATGTATTTCTCGTCGGGGCTGGATAAATACGTTAGCCCCATATTCATTGTCATAATGAGACTTGCAAGGAGGGTACATGAGATAAGTGTTATTAAATCCATTTAAAATCTAGAACTTTGAGTAAAGCGGCGAATTCAGATTTTGTAAGTCTATAGTGGTAGCAACACTCTTCAAACAATAATATGCAAGTATTTTTCACATTTAGAGATGAGTTGTATTGCCAGCCTAAAGCTCTTACTGTCTTTCGACAATACGCTTTGTTTACCTGAAGTGTGCTAAAAACTGCAATTTACACGTCTCCGCCGAAAGACAGCCTCACTCCCTGAGTTCTTCAACAACCATTTTAACCGGACGTGTAAGATTTGACTGATGTACGCATATCGATACAAGTAAATAAAAAATATAGGTAACGTTAATGACGATTAACGCAAACTAAATACTCAACTAAACCAAATAGTATCGAGCCTTAAATTTAATGTTTGAAGAGCGTGCTATACGGATATGCTGACCTAGAGCAGTGATAGCTTCTTTGATGCCAACTTTCTTCTAGACACAAAAAAACGACTTAAAGGTCGGTTTCAGTATCTACTTCTAAAAAGAAGAGATGGTACCAGTGGGCGGGCTTTGATTGGACCGACACTCGGCCGACACGCTTGCGTGGCGATTTGCTGAACTTCAGACACAAAAAAACCAACTAAAAAGTTGGCTTAATGTTGGTACCAGTGGGCGGACTTGAACCGCCACGCTATCGCTAGCAACGGATTTTGAATCCGTCATGTCTACCAATTCCATCACACTGGCATTGTGTATGGTTATCAACGTGGTGTTGATGCATGGCATTATAGCGATGCGGCGCGCCTATACAACAACTTTTTGAGCTTTTTGTGATTAAGTGCCGAAAGATTGTTCAAAAGCGTATTTTGCTTTATCTATTTCTTATTAATCAACAGAACGCACACTTTTACCAACGCTGAAGCGTCCAATTAATCGCTACTACCGCGATTACTGACGACGCAATTGGCATTATGGCTTTTGAATATAACCTTACGTTTCTAAGTAAGATAAGTAAGGGCAATAGCATCGTAACTATGGCAAGTTGACCCAGCTCTACCCCTATATTAAAAGCGAATACATTCATTACCAAGCTGCCCGACTGGGCGTTAAGGCCGCCAAACACACTCGCAAATCCCATTCCATGGAGTAGGCCGAACCCAAAGGTAATAAACCCTAAACGCATGATGATAGGGTATATATTGTTAAGCGCAGTTATAGCCACTGATATAGCAATGCCTAGCTCAACAATACGGCTATCTAGCGTAATAAAGTCCAGTGCTGTAGCGGTCAATGTAATTGAGTGCGCTAACGTAAACGTGCTTACCAATATCACTGTACTTTTTATAATGTGCTTTTTGCTTTGCTCTTTCACCCAGCTCTTATTTTCCCTGTAAAGATTAACGGTGAGCAACGTAGCAACCAAAAACAGTATATGGTCTAGTCCAATGAAAATGTGCCAAATTCCCTGATAAACCATCTCCCCAAACTGCGAAGTCCAGCTGTTTCCTGTAGCAGAAATAGTAACATGAGAGCGTTCATCACTTAGCACATAAACACTTGTGTGATCGTTTAACGTTACCGTTGTGAGTAGCTTGTGGGTGGGAAAATCGCTAACTATGCCAGTGTATTGTATCGATACTTCGTTTACATATACGCAATTTACCGACAGCGGGTATACCAGTAATGACTCTGCAGATATATCTCGTATAGAAGGGGGAGCAATACTAACCGTACATCGCGTTTCGCTACCTCGAATCACTAGGTGGTTTTGGATATAGTCGTTCGCCATAGTGTGGTTTCTGTTGACTTCACCCCAGGTCAAGTTACCGTCATTATTGCTATCTAGCCCTGCTGTTTGCCCTATATCTTCAGGCTTTAGCAATAGCTCGCCAGACAAAGTGTTATTTGAATCATTTGTAAGCGTTAAATAGCCGTTGCTCAGTTCGTGGGATTGCGTGAAAACGCTGAAGGCGGCGAAGATGAAAAATGTGATAAATTTAATCATGACTCGTTTACTGAAGGGGGGGGAGAACATTAAGCATTGGTCGATACTTCATTAGCCTGTCGAGCGCGCTCTAG
>CERR01123756.1_pt1 | contig 11698 bp, 8 predicted proteins | sample 530841 | NCBI WGS metagenome assembly CERR01 (sample SAMEA2621021, study PRJEB7988) | marine metagenome | biome: marine biome (ENVO:00000447); feature: surface water layer (ENVO:00002042); material: "saline water (ENVO:00002010), including plankton (ENVO:xxxxxxxx)" | depth 5 m | reverse complement strand
CTTGCAAAAATTCTCCGAGAATGTGTAGATGTTGGATTAATGGTTTTGAAAAATATACCTGAATTTTATGAAGGCACTTCTCCAAATAAATTTTTTGATTATATTGCTTCTGGCTTGCCAATTATAAATAATTATCCAGGTTGGATATCTAGATATATTAAAAAATATAATATTGGCATAGCTGTTAATCCAGAAGATTATATTGACTTTGCTAATGCCTTAATCACCTTGGCAGATGATAGAGAAAGTTTAAATATTAAAAGTATTAATGCGAGAAAGCTTGCTATTGAAAAATTTTCTTGCGATGAGCTTTCAAGAAATGTTATTTACATAATCGAAAAACTATTTCAATAGGATGTTTTTTAATACTTTTTTATAACTTTCTACTATAAAAATTGATTGATTGATTGATTGATTTATTTTAATTTTGAATAATATATAATACAAGGAAATTAAATTTCCTAAATAATGATATTTCCTAAATGGCCCCACTACAGTCAAGAGGAAATTAAAAAAGTTAATGAAATATTAATTTCTGGAAATGTAAACTACTGGACAGGTGATGAAGGGAAATTTTTTGAGAAAGAATTTTCAAATTTTTGTCTTACCAACTACGCAATTACCCTTGCAAATGGGTCTTTAGCACTTTCTGCAGCTTATTTGGCTTTAGGAGTTACAAATAAAGCTGAACTAATAACTACTCCAAGAACTTTTATTGCTACTTCATCAAGTGCCTATTTACTCAAAGCTAAACCTGTTTTTGCGGATGTGGATATTAATTCTGGTTGTATTACCGCAGAATTTATTGAGCCTCTTATTTCGAAACATACAAAAGCAATTTGTGTTGTACATATAGGAGGTTGGCCATGTGATATGGAATCAATTTGCGATCTTGCAAAAAAATATGGAATTTATGTTATTGAGGATTGTTCGCAGGCACATGGGGCTCAAATAAATGGTAAATCCGTTGGTAGTTTTGGAGATGTTTCTATATGGAGTTTTTGTCAGGATAAGATTATTTCAACCGGAGGAGAAGGTGGAATGTTAACTACAAATTCAAAAGATATCTATGAAAAGGTTTGGTCTTTCAGAGATCATGGAAAAACAAAAAATTTAATGCAAGTAAAAAATAAATCAAATGAATTTAGATTTATTCACGAAAATTTTGGATCTAATTTTAGGTTGACGGAGATTCAAAGTGCTATTGGGAGAATTCAACTTAGGAATATCTCAAAAATAAATAAAATTAGAACAAAAAATGCAGAAATTCTTTTAGAAACTTTATCCCAAATTGAATGTGTTAGGATTCCTTTGCCAGAAAAAAAATTTAAACATGGATGGTATAAATTTTATTGTTATTTAAATATTGATAATCTTAAAGAAGGTTGGAATAGAGAAAAAATTATAAAAGAGATTAATAAAGCGGGTTATCCTGCATTTTCAGGAGGTTGTAGCGAGATTTATTTGGAAAATTGTTTTTTAAAAAATAATATTTCTCCTAATAAACGTTTGAAAAATGCAAAATTGTTGGGAGAAACAAGTTTAATGTTCGTTGTTCATAATACAATTACAATACCTAAAATGAAAGAATATGCTGAATTTATAGGAAGGATATTGATCTTTGCTATGAAAAAATAAAATCAAATAATAATTATCTATAAATATAAATTTCCTAATATTAAGTTATAAAAAAATTATGAGCTAATAGCAACTTCTAGTATATTAAAGTAAAAATTTTATTATTAATTTTTTAAATAATTTTAATTATTAAAAATAAATTAAAAATCGCATTTATTAATTTAACTCTATGTTTTATCGATTAATAATTAAGAAATATATAGATATATTTGTATCGTTTGTCGCTATTATTTTATTTTCACCTTTATTAATAATAATTGGATTTTTAAATCTTTATTTTAATGGAAGACCAATACTATATAAACAGCAAAGACCAGGATATAAAACTAAAATTTTTACTTTATTTAAGTTTAGGACTATGGATGTGGAGACAAAAGAATTTAAGGATGAGCAGAAAAGGCTTAATAGTTTTGGTAGGTTTTTAAGAAAAACTTCTCTAGATGAATTACCTTCACTTTTCAATATATTAAAAGGTGAACTAAGTTTTGTGGGCCCTAGACCACTATTGAAGAAATATCTGGAACATTATTCTTTATATCAAGTAAGAAGACATGAAGTTTATCCTGGATTAAGTGGTCTTGCGCAGATTAAAGGTCGAAATCTTGTAGATTGGGAACAAAGATTCGATTACGATATTAAGTATGTTAAAAATCAATCAATAATTCTTGATTTAAAAATTATTATCCTCACATTTTTAATTATCTTGAAAGGGGAAGGTATAAGTCCAAAAGATAATGAGATAATGCCTGAATTTAAGCCAAAATCAAAGTAATAGATAATATTAAAGTCTTTGTAAGAGATCTTAAGTTATCTTAATTATCTAATTTTAAAACTTCACTAGGTATTCCTAAAGCTTCAATTTTACCATTTTTTAATTTTATTATTTTGTCGCAATCTTTTATTGTGGTCATTCTGTGAGCAATCATAATTACTGTTAAATAATTGCTTAATGACTTAAGAGTATTCATCATTTTTTTTTCGGTATTATTATCAAGTGCACTAGTAGCCTCATCAAAAATTAATATGCTCGCTCCTTTGTAGAGTGCTCTAGCAATTCCTATTCTTTGGCGTTGTCCTCCGCTTAATTTAATTCCCCTTTCACCTATAGATGAAAAATATTGATCTGGCATAGATTCAATAAAATCAGAAATTTGAGCCTTTTTGGCCGCTAATTTCACAGCTTTAATATCTATTCCTTCTTTTTTTTGATTAAAGGCAATATTTTCTGCAATCGTTCTATCTGTTAAATAAATTGATTGAGGTACATGGCCTATTGAAGATTGCCATCTAGAAAGAAAAATACTATTTGACTTTTTATTTAAATTTATTCCATCTATAGTAATATTTCCTAATGTAGGTTTTAACAGACCCATTAAAAGGTCAACTGTTGTTGATTTCCCACTTCCTGTTTCACCGATTATCCCTACTTTATCACCTTTATTAATCTCAAAACAAATATTTTTTAAAACGAATTTGGATTTTTCTGAATATTTATATGAGACATTATCAAAAACTATTTTTTCTGAGAATTTATAAGAATTTTTTTTAGAATTATAATTTTTGTTAGGTGTTGGTTGATTCAGTAGGTAAAGAATTACCTCTACTGAATTCTTACCACCTCTAATGCCAGATATAGATCCATATATATTTTGAATGGAAGGGATTATCTTCTGAGCCCCCAGAGCAAAAACCCCAAGGGTAGTAAAAGTATTATTAATATTTCCATTTGATGAAGTCAAAGATAAAGCAACTATGCTTATTATGCATATACCAAATGCCTCAATAATAAATTTTGGAAAAACACCTAGAAAATTATTTTGAGCTCTAAGGTTTCTGTAAGGATAAAAACTTCTTTTAAAGATATCTAAATAAATTTTTTGACTTTTATCAAGGATAATATCTCTAAATGATCCATATCCTTCTTGAATAATTTTTGTATTCTCATTATTATGAAAGGTAATTTCTCTACTATTTTTTGAAAGTCTATTTTCAGTTGCATATCCTACAAAAATATAAAATCCACCCATAAACAATACTATTAATAAAGCTACTCTTGTGTTGATGGTTAAAAGAGTAAATGACAATCCTAAAAGAATAAAGAATGAACTAAATATGTTAAGTACAAAATCTATAAAACTTATCAAATTATCTATGTGAATATTTAAAGCTGATATTATTTCACTACTATTACTATCTATATATTTCTCATAAGATTGTTGAAGAGATTTATAATAAGCTTCTGATCCAATATCACCCCCAATAGTTGCCGCTAATTTCCCGTTTGTATAAAAGGTTCCAACTCTTAATAATGCAGATAATATTGATGAAATACAAAAAATAAAAGTAATAGGTATTACAAATTCACTTGCATTTTCGAAATTTAGATATTTGTTAATACTTTGAATGAAATTAAATTCTAATAGTCTTTCGGGATTACTTATTATTGTTAAAAATGGGATAATTAAGGCTAATGAAATAATTTCTGAAATGCTACTTGCTAAGATCAAGAAAAATAATATTAATAATTGAATTTTTCGTTTATTTGATATTTTTTTTACTATCGCAACTATTAATTGATATATACTATATTTTTTTAATTTTTTTATTTCCATATTTAAATTCTATTAGGATTTAGTTCTCTTGGTACTATCCCTTTTAAATCAAAAATAATAGAATCTTTTTTTCTTAATTTTCCCCAATTATCAGTCGAAATATTTTTGAAACATTCATGACCAACTGCTACAACTATGACATCGAAAGTTTCTTTTAAAGGAACTTGATCTAATATTTTCACCTTATAAAAATTTTCTGCATTTTTAATATCTATAATTGGATCAACGATTGCGCAATTTAAATTATAAATTTTTAAAGCTCTATAAAGATTAATAACCTTTGTGTTCCTAATATCAGCACAATTTTCTTTAAAAGAAAAACCCAAAATTAAAACATTTGAATTTCTAACATCAATATTCTTTTTTATCATTTTTAAAATTATTTGATCAGCAATCCAATTTGACATATTGTCGTTTATTCTTCTTCCTGCTAAGACTAATTCGGGATAGTAACCAACTTGTTTTGCTTTAAAGGTTAAATAATATGGGTCGACTCCAATGCAATGGCCACCAACTAATCCTGGTTTAAAATCGAGAAAGTTCCACTTTGTAGAAGCTGCTTTTAAAACATCTAGTGTATCAATGCCTAATTTATTAAAAATAATTGCCAATTCATTAATTAGTGCAATATTCAAATCTCTTTGCGTATTTTCTATAATTTTTGCAGCTTCAGCTACTTTTATTGAGGAACACATAAATGTGCCAGCATTTATGATGGAGGAGTAAAAATCATTTACCCACTTTTTAATTTGGCTATTTGAACCGCTAGTTAGCTTTACTATAGAACTTAATTTATTTTTATTATCGCCAGGATTAATTCTCTCCGGACTATAGCCGCAAAAAAAATCCTTATTAAAAACTAAGCCTGAAACATCCTCTAGGATTGGTATACATATTTCTTCTGTTGTTCCAGGATAAACTGTGCTTTCATATATTATTACAGGTTTACAACGATTCTTTCTTGAAATTAATGCTTCAGCAACATGTTTTGTTGAATTGATTAATGGTTTTAGATCAGGATTATTATCTGATGTAATAGGTGTAGGTACTGTAATAATAAAAATATCAGCATCATTAATAAAATATGGATCATTGTACAACTCTAGACCTTTTGCTTTATTTAAAATATTTGATGTTATTTCATTAGTTGAATCCATTTTGTTCTTTAGTTCATCTATTCTCTTTTTATTTATATCGAATCCAATTACTCTTCTATAAATATTATTCTTATTATTTATTTTTATTTTGCTAAATTCTACTGCTAATGGAAGACCTACATACCCAAGTCCTATAATTGCAATTGAGCTTTTTTTTATATCTGGTAAGAAAATATTGCTCATTAAATAACTTATATCTTTAATGTTTTAAAAGATGCCTTATGGAAATATTATTCTAAAAAAGTACTTTTGTAAATTCGGAATGTTTACTAAATAAAATTCAACTTTTTACAAATCAATTTAATAATAATTTGATCTTATTGATAAAGATAAAGTATTATTATAGAAGAAAATTTAAAAATAAATATTTCAACTAGTACACGTTTATGACTAATTTGAAAGAAACTTCCAATAATACTGAATCCTACAATCCATATTATGATTTTGATTTAAAATTCCTTTTTGAATCTATTTTTAGAAGAAGAAAACTTTCATTAATTGTAGCCTCATCTACTGTTTTTTTATCTTTGTGTTATGCGTTTTTAAGTAAACCAATTTATCAAGGAGAATTTCAAATAGTACTAAATCAAAAGAATAAAAATTCTGTTACGGGTGTGGCTTTGTTTAATAGTGTGGATGATCCTACAATAAGAAGCTTGTTAGGCAGTGCTTTTAATAATTCTTCAAATATTAATACTGAAGTAGAGATTCTTAAAAGTAAATCTGTCTTAATGCCTATATTCAATTTTGTAAAAGAACAGAAAGAATTAGATGGTAATGATATGAAAAATTATAAGTTTTCTAAGTGGATAGCTAATGTAAATGTAGATTTAAAACCAAGAACTAGCGTACTAACTGTCTCCTATAAGGATTCTTCAATAGATCTTGTAATGCCTGTAGTAAGAAAAATTTCTAATGCTTACAAAAGTTATCCTGGGAGAGATAAAAATAAAGGATTAAAAGAAGCTTTAAATTATTTCGATAAACAAATAGAAATTATTAGAGACAAAAGTGAAAAAGGTTATAGAGATTATATTTCTTTTGCTTTAGATAATAATCTAAATATTCTGCCTGCAGGTTTACCAGTAAGAAGTTATACAGAAATAAATAATTTAAATTTGAATAAAAAAAATGAACAAAATATTAATATAGATCCTCGTTTGATGATTCAAAACCAAATACAAGAACTAGAGATTGAGAGAAAAGAAGTTGAATCTGTAAATATTGATGCATATGACGATCGAACTATGCCTGAGTTTGTTCAAATTACTGAAGAAAGAAATAGGAATCTTATAAGCGTATTGGATAATAAAGTTATATTGCTATCTGAAGCACGAAACTTTTTTACTGAAGAAGATCCAGAAGTTATAAAATTAAAAAATAATATTAAATACTTAAATAAAAAACTCCATACTAAAACTATGGAATATATAGATATTGAAATAAGAAATTTAAAGTCACGTATGCAACTATTAAGTAAGCCAAAAGATATTGTAATTAAGTCCAAGGAAATGCAAAGAGAGTTAATAAGATTAGATACTATCCTTGTAAATCTTGAGAATAGTAAGGGTTTAATTTCTCTACAATTGGACGAAAAAACCAATCCTTGGCAATTAATTTCAACACCATATATGGATGATAGTCCAATAGCCCCTAAGAAAAAACAGATTGTGGCATTAGGATTATTTGCGGGTATCTTTCTTGGAGTCGCTAGCGTGATTTATGCAGATAGATATTCAGGCTTAATTTATAGTTTAAAGGAGTTTAAAACTTTGCTAAATTATAATTTCTTAAAAGAGATTAATCTCAATAAGACTGAAACATGGGAAGATTCAATAAATATGCTGGGTAAGAATATAAGTCAATCTAAGATTAATAAATTAGGAATAGCTCTAGTTAATAACAACAATCTCGACGAAGTAAAAAAATTTACCAACAAATTGAGTAAATCAATGACTAATGTAAATATTGTTACCAGTAATAAGTTAATGGATCTAAGTTCATGCGAAGATATAATCTTAATAGTTAGTAAAGGTAAGGTGAAAAAAAGTGAAATAGTTGAATTTAAAGAGAAATATCCACTGCTTAATAAGCCAATATTAGGTTGGATCTACGATAGCACTGGTATTTAAAACTTATCATGATATTTTTCACCAGAAAAAAAATATTTTTTAACGTAAAAGTTCTTGTTTTCTGTATTTTATTTGGTCTACATAATAATTTAAATTTTGCAAAACAATTAAATTTAGACAACGTTCCAAATCAGTCATATTTAAAAAGAACTCCTCAAAATGATTATATTCTTGGAGAAGGAGATCAACTGATGATATCTATCGTAAAAGAAATTGAAGAATTAAATGTTGAAGTTGTTATAAATGCAAGCGGAACTATAACTCTTCCAAGAGTAAATAGAATTTATGTATCAGGATTGACTATTAATGAATTACAGCAACTTTTAGTACAGGAATATAGATTATTTATAAAGGAACCAAATATACAAATAGAAATTTTAGAGCACAGACCTGTAAGAGTATTTGTTGGGGGTGAAGTTGAAAAGCCTGGATTAATTACAATCCCGGGGAGTTTTGTATTGAGTGATCAACCTTATAATAATAATAAACCATTTTCTAACGATTATTATTTCCCCTCAGTTTATGATGCTATTAGAAAAGCTGGGGGGGTAAATTATTATTCTGATTTATCTAATATTGAGGTTATAAGGATTAATAATTTATCTAATGGTGGAGGTCAATTAAAAACAGAGTTAGATTTTATGCAGCTTTTAAATGGAACTAATCCTTCCGTAAATGTAAGGGTTTATGATGGGGATTACATAAATATAAAAACTAGTAAATCGCCAGTACTTAGCCAAATAAGTAAAGCAATAAGAACAAATTTAAATCCAGAATTTATATCAGTTAATGTTTCAGGAAGGGTTGAGACTCCAGGAATGTTAAAGATGAAAAAGTCCAGTACTTTAAATGATGCTGTATATATGTCAGGAGGATTAAGAGCAACAAGAGGGAAAATAAATTTTGTTCGTATCGATAAAGATGGAAATTTAGATAGAAGAAAATTCGCTTTTAAAAAATCTGCACAAAGAGGAAGTTATAAGAATCCATTTTTGCAACCAGGAGATCTGATTTATGTGGGCAAGAGTGGTTTCAATATCGCTAATGAAATTATTACTGATATTACTTTACCTTTTGTTGGATTATATGGTACTGGAAAATTCTTTGATTTAATTGATTAAATGTAATATTAACGTTATTTTTTAATTTATTAGATAAATGTATTTTGTTTATTATCAGCTAAATAAAATCTTATTTAAGAGCGTAAAGCTTCGTAGATTGATGTTAGTTATATTTGACTCATTTTTAATTTTTGTAAGTTTTATATTATCTAATTATTTTATTTATAGTTCTTCTTTTGGCATTGGAATCTTAGCTTATAAAATCGCAATATATTTATCTATTGGAATTTTAATTTATGTTTTAAGTGGTCAATATAAAGCTATAACAATGTACGTTGGCGGAAAGTTATTTTATACGTCGGTAATAAGGAATTTTATCTTTTTTTTAATAATATATTTTATAGGAATTATTAATAAGAACTTTTTTTTAAATATTAAATTTCTGTTTTTAAGTTTTATATTGTTAACAGCCTTAATTGTTGGATCTAGATTGTTTCTGAGAGATTTGCTATATAGATTAAATATTTTCAATCAAAAAAAACCAAATGTTTTAATCTATGGTGCAGGTAATGCAGGTGCTCAATTAGCTTCTTCAATACAAATCTCAGGAAAATATAAGGTTAAAGGGTTTATTGATGATTCTCCATCCCTTATAGGCAGAGAATTATGCGGAATAAAGATATATTCTCCTAAGGATATTGAAACTTTTTCTTATGTAGATCATATCTTAATTGCAATTCCATCATTGAATAAATTAGTAAAAAGGAGAATTATTGATTCTTTAAAAATCAGGAATTTAGATGTGCTACAAGTTCCTTCACTTTATGATATTACTTGTGGCAATGTCAGTATAGATGAATTAAAGCCTGTAGAATTGGAAGACTTACTTGGGCGTGAAACTGTTTTACCTTATAAAAGTTTACTTGGACCAGGGATAACTAATTCAGTAGTATGTGTTACTGGAGGTGGCGGATCAATAGGAAGTGAACTTAGTAGACAAATATTGGAACTTAATGCTAAGAAATTAATATTGATTGATAATAGTGAACATAACTTATACACCATTTATCAAGAATTAATTGAAGACCCTTTATTAGAAAAAAAAGTTGTTCCACTTTTAGGAGATGTTACAAATAAAAACTTTGTGAATCACTTTATAAAAGAATATAAGATTGATTTAATTTTCCATGCTGCAGCATATAAACATGTCCCCATGGTTGAACATAATCCGATTTCTGGCTTGAAAAATAATGTGCTATCAACTTATATTCTTTGTAAGGCAGCTATTAGAAACGGGGTAAAACAATTTATATTAATTTCCACAGATAAAGCTGTAAGACCCTCAAATGTTATGGGGGCTTCTAAAAGATTAGCAGAAATGATAGTACAAGCTTTCGCAGGAGAGGAACGAAAAAAATCTTATGAAAATAAAAAGATAGTTAAGTTCTCAATGGTAAGATTTGGAAATGTTTTAGGATCTTCTGGATCAGTAATCCCACTTTTTAAAAGACAAATTAAACAAGGAGGACCAGTAACCATTACGCATAAAGAGATAACAAGATTTTTTATGACAATAAAAGAGGCAGTAGAATTAGTCCTTCAATCTGTATCAATTGCTGAAAATGGAGACGTTTTTTTGCTAGATATGGGAGAGCCAGTTAAGATCAAATATTTAGCTGAACAACTAATAAGACTTAGTGGTCTAACAATCAAAGATGAAAATAATACGAATGGCGATATTGAGATAATTTTTACTGGATTAAGATCAGGGGAGAAATTATATGAGGAATTACTTATTAATCCTAAATCGGAACCAACCAAACACCATTTAATTTTCAAAGCAAGAGAGCCTTATTCTTCATTATTAGAATTGGCTCCAAGAATTGATAAACTAAGAGATTTTCTTTACTTAGAAAATAAAGAAGCATCTTTTGATTTATTAGCTGAATTAGTGCCAGAATGGAAATAAATAATTTAATAACATTTATTATTGGTACTAGGCCAGAGGCAATAAAGCTAGCTCCAGTAATAAAGATTTTTAAAAAATCAAAAAAAATAAAAATTAGAGTACTCTTGTCTGGCCAACATTCTGCAATGGTTAAACAAGTTATGGATCTATTTGAGCTTGAAGAAGATAAGAATTTAAATTTAATGAAAAATAATCAATCCCTAAATTATATTACTCAAGAGGTGCTAAATGGTATGCGCTCGGAATTCCTAGAAAATATGCCACGGTTGGTTTTCGTGCAAGGTGATACTTCTACAGCGTTTGCGGCTTCTTTAGCAGCTTTTTATGAAAAAATTCCAATAGCCCATGTCGAAGCCGGTTTACGTACTGGTAAATTATTAGATCCTTATCCTGAAGAGGCAAATAGAAGATTAATATCTCAGATTTCTACTCTTCATTTTGCTCCAACAGAAATGGCAAGGAATAATTTAATTAGCGCCGGAATTAAAGAAAATGTAATCGTTACTGGGAATACAATTATAGATGCCCTACAGATGGTTTCAAAGCTATCAGATCCCCTTGAAATTGATGGAGTTAATATTAAAAATAAAAATTTGATTTTAGTAACTGTTCATAGAAGAGAAAATTGGGGATTAAATTTAAAAAATATTGCTTTTGGATTAAGAAAAATTGTCGAGAATGACTCTTCTACAATATTATTAATTCCACTACATAAAAATCCAAAAGTAAGAGATCCGCTCCAAAAATTATTAGAAGGGAAGAAAAGAATAATACTTACTGAACCACTTGACTATGATAAATTAATTTCGATTTTAAAGTCTTGTAAATTTGTGATTACAGATTCGGGGGGACTTCAGGAAGAGGCGCCAGCTTTTGGCAAACCAGTATTAGTCGTACGTGATACTACTGAGAGAGTCGAAGCATTAGAGGCAGGTTGCGCAAAGTTAATAGGTACTGAAAAAGATAATATTTATAAAGAATCCATGACTTTATTAAATGACCCTGAAAAATATTCTGAAATGTCAAAGACTAAAAATCCCTTTGGAGATGGAGATTCTAGCGAAAAAATTCTTGATGAAACATTGAAATTCCTTAAAGTGTAAAAATTAATTATGTTTATTTTTATAAT
>CERR01094154.1_pt1 | contig 11698 bp, 10 predicted proteins | sample 530841 | NCBI WGS metagenome assembly CERR01 (sample SAMEA2621021, study PRJEB7988) | marine metagenome | biome: marine biome (ENVO:00000447); feature: surface water layer (ENVO:00002042); material: "saline water (ENVO:00002010), including plankton (ENVO:xxxxxxxx)" | depth 5 m | reverse complement strand
CGGTACTTGCCCTCTTTAATATCTAATTTTATATTCATAATTCTTACTCGTTGCAAGGCAACAACTCTAAAATCAAAATATTCACACATCCGTCTTATTTGCCTATTTAATCCTTGAGTTAAAATAATTTTAAATTCTGTAGATTTTAATTTTTCTACTTTACATTTTATGGTTTTTTTACCAAGAATTTCAACCCCTTCACTCATTTTCTTCAGTACAGCCTCTGAAATAGGTCTATTAACCCTTACTAGATACTCTTTTTCGTTATTGTAAGCAGTTTTTAGGATTTTATTAGCCGTATCACCATCATTGGTTAATAGGATCAATCCTGTGGTTGTTTTATCAAGCCTTCCAATTGGAAAAACTCGCTCACGAAAATTCAAATAATCAATGATATTGTTTTCTTCAACCCCAGCATTTGTTGTACACACTACACCTCTGGGTTTATTAAGTGCAATAAAAATTCTTTTTGTTTTCTTTTTCTTAATTTTTTCTCCATCAACATGGATGATATCATCCTTTTGAACTTTATAGCCCATTTTTGCTTCTTTGGAATTAACCATAATTCTCCCCATTTCAATTAGCTTATCTGCTTCTCTTCTAGAGCAGTAACCTATTTGACTCAAATATTTATTAATTCTAGTTCCTTCTGAACTCATTTTCTTACAATAATTTTATTCGATGTTAAATATAGATAATTAAGATCTTTATATTTGCAAGTGATGGATAAAAATACTCAAGAATTATTACAAAAAGGAGAGGCTTTGCCAGTTATGGAAGCTTTCTACACAATTCAGGGTGAGGGCTTTCACAAAGGAAAAGCATCTTATTTTATTAGGATTGGCGGATGTGATGTGGGCTGTCATTGGTGTGATGTGAAAGAAAGTTGGGATGCTGATGCCCATCCAATTATTCCAACCAATAAGATAGTGAATGATTCTATTGAGCATAGTGACACTATTGTTATCACTGGTGGTGAGCCACTAATGTGGGACATGACCTCCTTAACAAATGGGTTAAGAAGTAATAATAAAAAAGTGCATATAGAAACCTCTGGAGCATATAAATTAACTGGCACTTGGGATTGGATATGTCTATCACCAAAGAAAAGAATGAATCCCTTAGATGAGATTTATCAAGTAGCAGATGAGTTAAAAGTAATTATATACAATAATGATGATTTAAAATTTGCTGAAGAGCAGGCCGATAAAATAAATTCAAAGGCTCATTTATTTTTACAACCAGAATGGGATAAGCGTGATAAAATGATCCCAATAATGGTAGATTATGTTAAAAATAATCCCAAATGGAAGATATCACTTCAGACACATAAATATTTAAATATTCCATAAAAAAACCTCAATTGACTCAGACTGTTTTAAAAGTTTCCATAAACCCAAATAAACAGCTTGATTTTTGCTAAAAAAAACCTTGCAAAATTGTTAATAACTTAGCTCTTTTTTAAGAGGTGATTTTAATCTGTTGCGCTATAGTTTTTCGTATATTTGTAATAGTGATTTATTCTTAAAAAAAACATTTATTTTTTTTGACCTTTTTTTAAGCATATTTAAAACAAAAAAATGAGCGAAAATACACAAAAATATTCTGCTGATAGCATACAGGCCTTAGAGGGCATGGAGCATGTTAGAATGAGGCCTTCAATGTATATTGGTGATGTAGGGTCTAGAGGACTTCACCACTTGGTATATGAGGTTGTTGATAATTCAATTGATGAAGCATTAGCAGGTCATTGTAGTAACATTACTGTAACTATAAATGAAGACAATTCAGTTACTACTGAAGATGATGGTAGAGGGATTCCTATAGGGATTCACAAAAAAGAAGGTGTCTCAGCCTTAGAAGTTGTAATGACTAAAATTGGAGCTGGAGGAAAATTTGATAAAGATTCATATAAAGTTTCTGGAGGGCTGCATGGAGTTGGTGTAAGTTGTGTAAATGCGCTTTCAGAAGCTCTTAAAGCTAGTGTTCATAGAGATGGTAAGGTTTGGGAACAAGAATATGAAAAGGGAGTTCCATTATATCCAGTAAAAGAAGCTGGTACTACAGATAAAACAGGTACGATAGTTACCTTTAAGCCAGACACAAGCATTTTTACTGATATCCAGGAATATAGCTATGATATTTTAGCTAGTAGATTAAGAGAATTATCATTTCTAAATAAAGGGATTACAGTCATATTAATTGATAGAAGAAATAAGGATAGTAAGTCAGGAGAGTTTCAAAAGGAAGTTTTCCATTCTAAAGAAGGATTGCCTGAATTTATTAGATTCTTAGATGGTAGTAGAGAGCCACTGATGAAGGATGTTATTGCCTTTGAGGGGGAGAAAAATGGTGTTCCTGTGGAGGTTGCTATGATTTATAATACTTCATATGCAGAAAACTTACATTCCTATGTAAATAACATCAACACTCATGAAGGAGGGACGCATTTAAGTGGTTTCAGAAGAGGTTTAACTCATACATTAAAGAAATATTCAGAAGGATCTGGAATGCTTGATAAATTAAAATTTGAAATAGCAGGTGATGATTTTAGAGAAGGATTGACAGCAATAATTTCTGTAAAAGTTGCTGAACCTCAATTTGAAGGACAAACAAAAACAAAGCTTGGAAATAAAGAAGTATCATCATGCGTAAGTCAGGCAGTTTCAGAAATGTTAAGAGACTATCTTGAAGAGCATCCGGATGATGCTAAAATTATTGTACAAAAAGTGATACTTGCTGCTCAAGCAAGGCATGCTGCTCAAAAGGCAAGAGAAATGGTTCAGAGAAAATCTGTGATGAGTGTAGGAGGGCTTCCTGGAAAATTATCAGATTGTTCTGAGCAAGATCCTGCTAAATGCGAAGTTTTTCTAGTTGAGGGAGATTCTGCGGGTGGTACTGCAAAGCAAGGAAGAGATAGGGCTTTTCAAGCAATTTTACCTCTAAGAGGAAAAATATTAAATGTAGAAAAGGCTATGCAGCATAAGGTTTTTGAAAATGAAGAAATTAGAAATATATTCACTGCTTTAGGAGTTACAATTGGTACTGAGGAAGATAGTAAAGCGCTAAATATTGAAAAACTTAGATATCATAAGGTAGTTATTATGTGTGATGCTGATATTGATGGAAGTCATATTGCCACATTAATTCTAACATTCTTTTTTAGGTACATGAAAGAGTTAATTGAAAATGGCCATGTATACATAGCAACTCCGCCTCTTTATTTAGTAAAAAAAGGAGCAAAGAAACAATATGCATGGAATGAAGAAGATCGAGATAAAATAGTAAATGAGTTTGGTGATGGATCAAAGATTCAGAGATATAAAGGTCTTGGAGAAATGAACGCTACTCAATTATGGGATACTACTATGAATCCTGAGTTTAGAACATTAAGAAAGGTAGAGATTTATGATCCACCTGAGGCAGATAGAATCTTTTCAATGCTTATGGGGGATGAGGTTCCTCCTAGAAGAGAGTTTATTGAGAAAAATGCAATTTACGCAAATATAGATGCATAAATTTAATAATATATTATGAAAATAACAGTAGTAGGAGCAGGTGCAGTAGGAGCGAGTTGTGCTGAATATATAGCAATCAAAGATTTTGTTTCAGATGTTGTTTTATTGGATATAAAAGAAGGATATGCCGAAGGAAAAGCGATGGATTTAATGCAAACAGCTTCTTTGAATAATTTTGATACTAATATATCTGGGTCAACTAATGACTATTCTAAAACTGCCAATAGTGATGTTTGTGTAATAACCTCTGGTATTCCAAGAAAGCCAGGGATGTCTAGAGAAGAATTAATTGGTATAAATGCAGGAATTGTAAAAACAGTTAGTTCAAGTTTATTAGAACATTCTCCAGACACAATACTTATTGTAGTTAGCAACCCAATGGACTCAATGACTTATTTAGTTCATAAGACTACTGGGTTGGATAAAAATAGAATTATTGGTATGGGCGGTGCATTAGATTCAGCTAGATTTAAGTATAGGTTAGCTGAGGCGTTAGAAGCTCCTACCAGAGAAGTAGATGGTATGGTTATAGGTGGTCATAGTGATAAAGGAATGGTCCCACTTATATCTAAGGCCACAAGAAATGGCGAAAAAGTGTCTGGTTTGCTTTCCTCTGACAGATTAAACCAAGTTAAACAAGACACAAAGGTTGGGGGTGCAACATTAACTGGGCTATTAGGAACTTCAGCTTGGTATGCACCTGGCGCTGCTGTTAGTGCTCTGGCACAGTCAATAATACGTGATGAGAAAAAGATATTTCCTTGTTCATCATATTTAAATGGGGAGTATGGTTTAAATGATATTTGTATTGGTGTTCCTGTTATTTTAGGAAAAAATGGTATTGAAGAAATTGTTGAAATTGACCTAGATCAATCTGATTTAGACCATCTAAAAGAAAGTGCAGAAGGAGTTAGAAAAACAAACAATCTATTAGATATCTAGCAGTAATTCTATTCTTTACCTTTTTTTAACTCTTTAATAAATGAATTAAATCAGTTGGCATTTTATTTCTTATATCATATATTTGCTCCACTTTTAACTGAAATGTAATTATAATATGCAAAATAAAGGATTGATAAAATTTTTGGCATGGCTATTTGGTTTAGTATGTGTATTCCAACTAGTTCTTACTTTTCAGTTTAATCAGGCTGAAAATAGAGCTGACGAATATACTATAAATCTTGTTGATGATTCAGAAGAAAATTTTGATACCAAAAGAAGAGATCTAAAGTTAAATTATTTAGATTCTATTTCAAATATTCCAGTTTTAAATATTCTTATAGCAGAATATACTTATGATGAGCTTAAGAAAAAATCTATGAAGTTAGGTTTGGATTTAAAAGGTGGAATAAATGCTATTTTACAGATTTCAGTTAATGATATACTTAAAACTTTATCTAATAATAGTAAAGATCCTGTATTTAATAAAGCCTTGAGTGATGCAGAAGAAATACAGAAAAATAGTCAAAACACATATTTAGAGGACTTTTTTATAGCATTTGATAATATTAAAGGTGATGGTAAACTTGCATCTCCTGATATTTTTGCTAATAGAAATTTAAGTGAAGAAATTACTTTTAATATGTCTGACGATGAAGTTAGACCAATATTAGAGAAAAAAATAGATGAAAGTATTGAGTCTGCTCTTCAAGTTTTAAGAAAAAGAGTAGATCCTGACGGTCTTTTATCTCCTGTTATTCAAAGAATTGGAAATTCTGCTAGAATTTTATTTGAATTACCAGGGGCAAGAGATGTTGAGAGAATTAAAAAATTATTACAAGGAACAGCACAATTAGAATTTTGGGACGCTTTTAAAGGAGAGGAGTTTATTAATTTTATAGTTCAAGCTAATGAAATTGCAAAAAATATTGAGGATTCATCTGATGAATCTTTAGTTGATTCTTCTGAAGATAATCAAGAAACTAGTGAAATAGAAGAGTTATTAGGCTCTGAAACACAAGTTGATTCTATTGTTAATCCTATTTTAGATTTAGTTAGAGGTCAAGGCTATCCGGGAGGACCTATAATTGCTTCATTTGACTCTAGAGGTAAAGAAAAAATTTCAAAATATTTATCAATGCCTGAAGTGAGAGCATTGCTTTCTACAGAGCAAAGATTTGTTAAGTTCTCATGGGGGATTACGGAGGTTGATGATGAGGGTAATGAATATTCAGAGCTATATGCTCTAAAGGGTAATAGAGAAAACAAGCCTTTATTAAATGGTTCAGTAATTACTGATGCCAGACAATCCTATTCAATAGATGGAGTTAGCCCTACTGTAAGTATGCAGATGAATAGTAAAGGAGCAAAGATATGGGAGAAAATGACTGGTGACGCCTTTAATCAAGGGTCTCAAATTGCAATAGTTTTAGATGATATTGTCTATTCTGCTCCTGGAGTAACTAGTGGCCCAATTTCTGGAGGTAATTCTGAAATTTCAGGATCTTTTGATACAGCAGAGGCAATTGATTTAGCAAATGTTCTTAGAGCAGGAAAATTACCTGCATCTGCGGATATCATTCAGGCTGATGAAGTGGGGCCATCTCTTGGACAAGAAGCTATTGATAGTGGAATTATATCTTTTATTATAGCTCTTATTTTAGTATTAGTATGGATGATATTTTATTACGGAAAAGCAGGAATTTATTCAAATTTAGCTTTAGTTTTTAATGTTATTTTAATTTTTGGTGTTCTTGCTGGATCAGATGCTGTCCTTACTTTACCTGGAATAGCAGGTATTGTACTTACTATTGGTATTGCAGTTGATGCAAATGTGCTTATTTATGAAAGAGTTAGAGAGGAACTATATAGTGGAAAGAAATTAAAAGCTGCAATTGTTGATGGTTACCAGAATGCATTGTCTTCTATTTTAGATGCAAATATTACTACTGGATTGACTGCCTTAATTTTAAAAGTATTTGGTACAGGGCCAATTGAAGGGTTTGCTACAACACTTTTAATTGGTATAATAACATCACTTTTCACAGCAATATTTATTTCTAGACTGTTAATTAATTGGGATACCAATAGAGGATCTCAATTTAATTTTTCAACTTATTTAACAAATGGCCTATTTAGAAATATATCTATTGATTTTCTTAAGTATAGAAAAATGGCATATGTATTATCTTTTGTAATAATTTCTTCAGGGTTATTTTCACTATTTACTTCTGGTTTAGATCAAGGAATCGATTTTGTTGGAGGGAGAACCTATACAGTTAGATTTGACAGAGATATGAATACTGAAGAGGTTAAAAGCTCAACTGACAAGATGTTTGGAAGTTCTGAAATTAAAACAATTGGATCTCCAAACCAGCTTAAAATTTCTACAAAATACAAAGTAGATGAAAATTCTGCAGAGGCAGATGAAGATGTTCAAAGAAAATTATATGAATCTCTTGTTACATTCTTGCCAGAAAATTATACTTATGATCAATTTTTAAATGCGGAAAACAATGTTGGAAAAATGATGTCTGCAAAAGTTAGCCCTACTATAGCTGATGATATAAAGCAGAATTCTTTTTGGGCTATTCTTGGATCATTGGTAGTAGTATTTTTATATATACTGTTTAGATTTAGAAAATGGCAATTTTCATTAGGAGCTGTAGCTGCAGTTTTTCATGATGTGTTAATTGTTTTAGGAATTTTCTCTTTAACCTATAAATTCATGCCATTTAGTATGGAAATTGATCAGGCATTTATTGCCGCAATTTTGACTGTAATTGGATACTCTCTTAATGATACAGTGGTTGTATTTGATAGGATTAGAGAATTCATTAATGAGCATTCTACTTGGGAATTTAAGAAAACAGTAAATTCTGCACTTAATAGTACATTAAGTAGGACACTAAATACATCTTTTACGACATTGGTGGTACTACTTTCTATGTTTACCTTTGGAGCTGACTCTCTTAGAGGATTATTATTTGCATTAATTATTGGGGTTATAGTTGGAACTTATTCTTCGGTATTTGTGGCCACTCCTATAATGCATGATACTACAAAAAGAGATTAAGCATTAACTCTTAAGTATTTTCTGTCTACATAAAATGTTCCTAAAGGAACTAATGATGCTATTAGAATTATAAATAGTTCTTTCATATTCCATTTCAATTTTATATTCACTATAAATGAAAATATTATATATATCATAAATAAAACCCCGTGTGGCATCCCTAACATCTTAACATATGTTGGGTCATCAAAAACATACTTTATTGGGACAGCAATAAATAACAATAAGATATAGGATATTCCTTCAAAAAATGCAATTACTCTAAATAGCTTTAGCATTATATTAAATAGTTATTTTCTATACATAAGATAAATTCCTAAAATAATAAAAGGAACACTAAGTACTTGGCCTGTATTCATTCCTAAAATCCAATCATCTCTGCCTTCAACTTGAGCAACTTTAAAAAACTCAATTACAAATCTTAAACTCCATAAAAGAACAAAGAATAGGCCTAGCATATATCCAGAAATATTTGCTTTATTTGTCTTCCAATAAATTGAATACATAACTATAAAAATGGCTATATATCCAAATGCTTCATATAATTGAGCTGGGTGTCTAGCAAAGTCTTCACCTAGTTGTTTAAAAATTACCCCAAAAACGCTATCTGTTGGTGTTCCAACTATTTCAGAGTTGAAAAAGTTTCCAATTCTGATGAATGCCCCACCAATGGCTACAGGCACTACTATTCTGTCAAGAATCCATAAGACAGATTTATGCAATACCTTGGTGTTATATAAATACATTGCCGTTATTATTCCAATAGCAGCTCCATGACTAGCAAGACCCCTAAAACCTGTAAATTCAAAACTTGGATTAAATCTAAAGGGGAGAAAAACACTAAAAAAATCTTGTTCAAAAAGTTCAAACTGATAAAAAATTACATGACCTAATCTAGCTCCAATCATAGTTCCTATAATAGTATAGACAAATAATGAATCTAATTTTTCTTCAGAAAGATTTTCTTTCATATATATTCTTTTCATTATGTACCATCCTAGAATAAATGCAAGCATCCACATTAAACTATAGTAGTGAATAGTAAATTTCCCAAAAAGATCTATTCCTGCAGAACTTGGATCCCATGTAGTTTGTAAAGCAATCATTGGTTTTATTTTATATTAATAATTAAGGAACCGGATCATATCCTGATCTTCCCCATGGATGACAACTTAAAATTCTTTTAGTCATAAGAAACATTCCATAAAATACTCCATGCTTTTTTAAAGCTTCAATTGAATATTGAGAACAAGTAGGTTGAAATCGACATGTTGCTGGCGTAAAAGGTGAAATTAATTTTTGATAAAGTTTAATTATAAATATAATAGGATATGCTAAAAATTTCATCATTTATAATTTTAATTAATTGTAAAATCAGTTTTACCACTGTTATCATTTAAAATTATACCAGCATTTTTTAGATCATCCCTAATCTTATCACTTAATTCAAAATCTTTATCATTTCTGGCCTTATCCCTTAATTCAATTAAAATTTCAACTACTGATTTAATCTTGTCATCACTTGTATTTGATTTAATTTTATCTAAACCTAACACATCAAAGACAAAATCATTTAATTTTGTCTTCACCTCTTTTAGATCATTTTTGTTAATCTCTGCTTTTTCAGCTTTAACAAGATTTATAAATTTGACTATGTCAAAAATTTTAGCAATTAATATAGGAGTATTAAAGTCATCATTCATTGCATTATAGCAATTGTTTACCCAATCTTTAACATCAAAATCTGTTTTACTTGATGTATCTAAATTTTCTAAATTTTCAACAGCATCCATTAACTTGTTGTATCCTTTTTCTGAGGCTAATAGTGCATCATTACTTAAGTCAAGAATACTTCTATAATGAGCTTGCATCATAAAAAATCTTATTACACTTGGAGAAAATCCTTTAGAAAGTATCTTATTGTCACCTGAAATAATTTCATTTGGTAAAATGCTATTACCAGTTGATTTAGACATTTTGCTTCCATTAAGCGTTAGCATATTAGCATGCATCCAATAATTTGCTGGGTTTGTATTGAAACAAGCATTTGCTTGAGCAATTTCGCATTCATGATGAGGAAACTTTAAATCCATTCCACCCCCATGAATATCAAATTGTTCCCCTAAATATTTACTGCTCATAGCAGTACATTCAAGATGCCATCCTGGAAATCCTAGACTCCATGGAGATTGCCACTTCATTATATGCTGAGGTTCCGCTTTTTTCCAAAGAGCAAAATCTTGTGGATTTTTTTTATCAGATTGACCATCTAATTTACGTGTATTATGAATAAGGTCTTCTACATTTCTTTTACTTAGAATTCCGTATTCATTTGATTTATTATATTCCATAACATCAAAGTATACTGAGCCATTTTTTTCATAAGCAAGTTTTTTGTCTATCATGTTTTTAATCAATTCGATTTGCTCTATGAGATGACCTTGAGCTGTAGGCTCAATACTGGGTGGAATTAAATTGAATTTTTTTAAGGTATCATGAAAGTCATTTGTATATTTTTGAACCACTTCCATTGGAGCAATTTTCTCAACTCTGGCTTTTTCGCTAATTCTATCCTCTGTGCTATCTTCAACCATATGTCCAACATCAGTTATATTTCTCACATATCTTATCTTCATCCCTATATGATTTAGATATCTATAGATTGTGTCAAATGACATGAAAGTTCTTAGATTTCCTAGATGGACATTGCTATAAACTGTAGGCCCACAGACATACATTCCTACATAGCCTTTAGTAATAGTTTTGAAGGGCTCTTTTTCCCCAGTTAAAGAATTGTAGATTTTTATGCTATTACTTTTATCGGAAGGCATTTATTAAAATTACATTTTATAGACCATTAAATGAAGTATCTAACTGAATATATTTTAAGAATTCATCTTTGGTAGACTTATCATATTTAAATTTTCCTCCAAATTCTGAAGTAACTGTACTTGAATCTATATCTTTAATTCCTCTTGAATTAACACACAAATGCTTTGCATCAATCACGCATGCAACATCTTCTGTTTTTAAAACTTTTTTTAGTTCCGTAACAACTTGTTTGGTTAGCCTTTCTTGGACTTGAGGTCTTTTTGAAAAATAATCTACTATTCTATTAATTTTAGATAATCCTATAACTGTTCCATTAGAAATATATGCTACATGAGCCTTACCAACAATTGGAAGTAAATGATGCTCGCATGTCGAATAAACATTAATATTCTTTTCAACCAGCATTTCACCATAATCATACTTGTTCTCAAATGTTGATGATTTTGGTTTTAATTCTGGATTTAGACCATAAAAAAGTTCATTAACATAAGCTTTAGCTACCCTTGCTGGTGTCCCCATTAAACTATCATCATTTAAATCTAGCCCAAGAGTATGCATAATATCTCTTATATTCTTTTTTATAATTGAAATTTTTTCTTCATCAGATTTTTCAAATGCATCATCTCTTAGAGGTGTTACATCTGAAGTTTGAACATGGTCTTCACCAATATCATCATTATTTGAAATAAATTTTTCCACTTTCATTGTCTAGTAATTAATAGATTTATATTCGTACAAATATAATGAAATATCATTCCTATTTTAATATTTATATGAAATAAAATCTAGTGTAATGTTCTTATATAAATTTATATTATTTAAAAAAATAAAGTAAATTAGCTTCTTTGATTTTACCCATATTTTGATGAATAAAGCCATATTTTTTTTTTCGATACTTTTTTTTACAAACATTGGAGCTATAATTGCTCAAAATAATGTAAATAAATATGATAAGTGGGTTACTTACTATCCATCAAATATAGATTTACCATTCTCTAAGTCAGAACTTAACAAATTAGAAGAAGCTTATGATCAAAATTTAAATGATCAAATTTTAGATAGACCAATTAGGGTAAAAGATATAAAAGATATTCTTAGAAATAGAGTCTATATATATCAAGAAAATATTAAAAACCTCTCTTATATTGGTTTGTTATCTGAGGTAGATCTTTTTGACATCTATAATAAAAAAAATATAAGACCTGTCTTTGATAAAAATAATTTCAATCCACTTTTATATAATTTTAATTTCTTTTTAAAGACAAAACAAGTTTATAGAGTAGATAAGACTAATTATCTCATTGTAATTAAACCCAGAGAATTACAATGAGAG
>CERR01020951.1_pt1 | contig 11738 bp, 6 predicted proteins | sample 530841 | NCBI WGS metagenome assembly CERR01 (sample SAMEA2621021, study PRJEB7988) | marine metagenome | biome: marine biome (ENVO:00000447); feature: surface water layer (ENVO:00002042); material: "saline water (ENVO:00002010), including plankton (ENVO:xxxxxxxx)" | depth 5 m | reverse complement strand
CCTCCATACCCTATATGAACGAATCGGGCAAGTAACGAACCCACCCCTACGGGGTGTAAGTGATTGAGGGGGGTAGTGGAAGTATTTTGAACCCTGAGTTCGAATCAGGAGGCCCATGTGCGCTAGCCTCCACCACGACGGACTCCAAGATGGAGTCATACAGGCTAGGGCTTACCAATTAGAAGCTGTGGATGTTTCTTTGTCTGGTTCAACATTGCTTGTACTTCCGACTGCTGCAGGAAAGACCGCAGTAGCTTGGATGGTGATGGCAGAGATGCTAGAACAAAACGATGGCTGGGCACTGATGATTGCACCAACTGCAGCACTCGTAAAGCAACATTTAGACGACTTGGAGAAAATATTCGATAAGGATTCAATCCAACCCTTTTCAATGAGTGGAGCTATACCTCCTTCGAAAAGAGAGGGCATGTGGAATAATGGAAGACTGGTTGTCTCTACACCTCAAGTCGTACGTAACGATGTAAACAGGGGTCTATTGGACCTCTCAAATTGTTGCTTGCTAGTAATCGATGAGGCTCATCACGCTATTGGAGAACGGGCCGAAGCTCAGGTCTCAGACCTATATCTTGAGTTGGCAAACCAGCCACTAATTTTAGGGATGACAGCAAGTCCTGGATCGACCACACAAAAGGTAGAAGAAATTTCCAATAGGCTTCAAGTCCATCGAATTCACTTACGCACATCCGAAGAAAAGATGCTTTCTGAACACCTTGCAAGTCTCGATATAGAAGAATTAAGAGTTAAAGTTCCGGATGAAATCCGAGAACTTGCTGAACCCCTTGTATTATGGCAAGAAACTATCGTAGACAGAGAAAGGAGATTGGGGAGATATGTCATGCCTGGGGCGGTAACCCATAGGGGTCTATCCAATGCAATGGAAAGAGCGAATCTAGCGGTTCGCAGAGGGCAATCAGATGCTTATGGATCGATGAGTAGAATTGGCCTTGCTATGTCTTTACACCATCTGATTAACCACCTTCTCTGTCAAGGGATTGCAGCGGCTAAAGAATTTCTTGATAGGAAAAAAAGTGGTGATGATGCTGGCAAGAAGAACACGAGGAATTTGCTAAGAGACCCTAGAATAATTAGTCTAAGGGCAAGCTTGTCTGAAATGTCTGAATCTCACAGTAAAGTTAGCTCAGTAAGGAGGCTGGTTAGAGAAAGACTTCGTCGAGATCCGAATTCAAGAATCATTGTCTTCGCTACATTCAGAGACACAGTTACTGCATTAGAAACAGCTATCGGAGACTTAGAGGGCTCAATTCCAATCCCATTCATCGGTCAGAGTAAACGTGCAAGTGGCTCCGGATTAACTGCAAAACAACAAGTTGAGAGGATAGAAAAATTTCGCTCAGGCGAAGGCAATGTACTCATTGCTACAAGTGTAGGAGAAGAGGGTCTAGACATACCATCTGCTGACTTAGTAATCTTTTACGAACCAGTGGCGAGTGAAATTCGGACTATTCAGAGGAGGGGAAGAACTGGTAGACATCGCGACGGGGATGTGGTTGTTTTAATCGCGGAAGACACAAGAGATGAAGGAGCGAGAGCAGCGGCGCTCAGACGAGAAGAAAATATGCATCGTGCTGTAGCCAAAGTTCGGCGGAAATTGACTCGCAGCACTCATGTAGACCTTTCAAATTTAGATCGGTTCACAGTAAGAGATGAGCAGGGAGAAATACCGGCAAGCGAGTTTGTAATTGCAACTAGGAAAATGCACCAACCTGTGCTTAAAGTGGTAGAACCGAACCACCAAGATGAACAAAATACAGGCACTAAATCTCTCTCTCCTTCCACCTTTAGACCTAAAGGGCAAACTGGACTTGAGCAATTCAAATCTAGCGATGATGTTGATGAACTCAGTCGCCAATAACTGCTATTCTAGTCCTTAGCATGGCTAATCTCTTGTTATGACATCCTAGTGCAAAGGAAAGCATCTCTGATAGATGAATTACTGGAATATTCGTTGAAAGTCCAGTATTGCGACCCGCTTTTCCTTGGTAAATATCGAGCACCGACTGAGAGAGGTTGCAAGCGCTTACAATCATGTCCGCCCCCTCCGCTTTGGCTTCCGAAAGAGCCTCAGCGGCCTGTTTCATAACTGTCGGTTCTTCTCCAAATAGGCTAGGGACACCAACGCTCTGGGTCCTCGCTTCCCAGTTTACCGGAGTTCCTCCCAAAGCCGAAATTACTTGCTCGAGGTAAATAGGATCGTAGACATCATCACCGCCACAAGCACCTTCCTGCTGTATGTTTGGACCGTAGTATCCGGCAACTGCAAAATCAAATGGATTCTTTACCTTCTCCTCTAATTTATCTAGACCTATTTCATCAACGATTGCATGCAGTAAATGATGTATCTCGACATTACCTGTCATTGTTAATCCACAGGTATTCTCTAGAGTATCATTTACTTCTTGCATTAGGATTTGATCTGATTTTAATGCATCCAAATCTTCTTGCAAGTTACCAGCGGTTGCTGCGCAGGGTGTCAGTATGTTCAGTCCCTGAGCTTCTGCCATAGCAAAGGTTCGAGCATTAAGTGTAAGTTGCAGCCTTCGGTTAGCCTGCCGAACGATTCCAGCCCCACAACTGGTAGCTCCTGGTAGTTGGATTAATTGGATGCCCATTGCTCTAGCAAAGGATTCCATTGTTACAGCCACCTCAGGTGCGCTACTGTGAGAGACATTTCCTGGATGGTATGCATATTTCACAGCCATATTTACACCTCAGAACCTACCGTCTAATTCATTGAATATTGCCACTACTTCATGGTGATTATCTACAGAGGAGTTGAATTGGCGAGGCATCTTTCCTACTCCTGCAGGTGGTGCTATTAAAGCCAGCATATCCGCTATCATATCTCCACCAGTTCTGGTAAAACCACTCATCATTCTGGCTGTCACACCAGAAGTCAGATTGCCCAGTAGGCCAATCGGACCCAAAACCTGACGATATAATACAGTGTCATTGACCTTACCACTTGACTTGAGAGTCCAAGCGTACCACCAAACGTGCTTACCATGACGACCGGTGAATGCATCCTGCTCCAATACATGTGTTTTTGCATCCAACAAGGCTTCAGAGACAACTAATCCGGAGCCATTCTGTCTTCGTATACTCGCTAGGTCTGTTTCAGCCTTGATACCATTCGAACTACCCAATATTTCATCAAGCCCATTTACGGAAGAAGCTGAAGACCTAGGGTCGTTTCTCCTTGCCCAAACTGATGCTAATACAGCAGGTCCAAGGTAACCATTTGCGTGAGGTACTGCGTCGGAAGATGCCTGCAATAATGCTGGACTTGCGAAGTCAGTAATTGAGTGTAGAGCTGTTGCCACATTAGGCTCCATTAATCCAATATTACCTTGCATAGTAGCGGCTCCTTCTCGGGTTGCGGCAATCATCCAAGGTTGAGTTGATTCTCTTCGACGCTCCATTGACCAGTGATCAACAACTAAATCTCGAATGACCTCGAATCCGGGTAATGGATCGACACGTAGCCTGAGAGTACCGTCCCGAGTTGGTGCTACTGAATCTAGCCTTACTAGTCCTGGTAAAACTAATCGCCCATTCACACAAATCGCTGTTGTAGAATCATCAGAGTCACCGTCACGGAACGAAAGGCTACCATCATGAGTATTCTTTATGGTTCGGAGTGCTTCCAATAAACTCAGGTGACCTGGCATTACACATACCCAAGTATCAGAGCCAGTTGTTACGGCCTCTGGGTCATATCTGAAGATACTAATTTCCGCTTGAATTGACTCTGCGGAAATATCAGGAACAGTAAATCCATCTTCACCATCGGCGCCCTCATCACCACCTGCGACAAATTCTTTGATTGATTCCACCATGTCTTCGTGGTATACACCAGTACCGTCGACAGCAGCCATTGCCGCTAGAGCATCAAGCGCCCATTCGGCTGCCATTGAATCGTAATCTACATCACAATCAACTCGGTCTACGAGACGAGTTGCGCCTAATTTCTCTAACTGTTCATCCCAATCTTTTCCAGATTCACAGAATAATTCGTAACTTGTATCTCCAAGTGCCAACACAGAGTAATGTACTCCACTGAGGGAACCTGGTGAAGCCTGCTTTGCAACCAGCCAAAGGTCTTCAGCATTGTCTGGCATCTCACCCTCACCCCAAGTTGAACAAACAATTAGAACTCGCTTCATTGAAGATAAAGAAGTAAAATCAAAGCCGTCCATATCGTAAACAGTCCCTACTAAACCGTAATCTGAAGCCTGTTTAGAAAACTTAGCAGCTAAGGCTTCTGAATTTCCTGATTGTGAACCATATAGAATTGCTAAGCCTCTATCACCAGCATTAAGCAACTCCTCCAAGTCATCTCCTGCAACTTCTATTTCTTGTTCGACAGCCGGCTCTGGAACTACCTCTTGGATAACTTCAGGGGCTTCTGCAGATTCTGCAGATTCTACCTCACCGCCCTCTACAACAATAATGACATCCACTGGACAACCATCAGCAGCATCGAGGAGATCATCCTCAAATTGAGAGAGTGTTTCCGCTTTCAGAGCAGATTTACCCTCGTTCCTATCATAGTCACCGTCGAGTCTGACATCTGCCTTGATATAACAAGTATCATCGGTCACATGGAATACTTCGGGGAGAGTTTCTTCACAGGCATCACAGGTAATACAGCCCTCTTCGATGTAAACACTGACGATAGCCATTTTCCTAACTCCGCCCCGTTTTGTGACCCTGCCAGCGGAAAGCGATTCTTGAACTTGATGTAAACTGGGGTTACGACCTACGGTCGTATGAGACCCTACATGTCGAAGCCATCAAAGTCAGCAGGATCCCCCGCTGGGCCGCCTTTGCTTGATATAACATCGTCAATTCTGAGAATCATTACAGCAGTTTCAGATGCGCTTTGTATCGCCTGTTCGACTACACGACTTGGTTCGAAGACCTTGCTTTCTGCCATGTCAACAACCCCACCATCATAGACATTTACTCCATGAGAAGAAAGCCCTTCTGAATGTGCTTTTCTCAAGTCAATGATTGTATTCACTGGATCAAGTCCTGCGTTCTCTGCTAAAGTCCTTGGAATCACTTCAAGAGCTCCTGCAAAAGCCTCTATGGCCATTTGCTCCCGACCTCCAATACCCTCAGCATATGACCGGAGATCTCGACTAATTGCGGCCAAAACTGAGCCTCCTCCTGTCAAAACAGCGCCATCTTCGTGAGCTACTGCTACAACTCCAACTGCATCGTCAAAGGCTCTCCGAATCTCATCAACAACATGTTCAGTTCCACCTCTAAGTAAAACGCTTACACTCTTTGCTTGAGGGCATCCAGTGATGAAAACCATATCTGAATCTCCAATTTTCTTCTCCTCAACCTTTGCAGCATTTCCTAGATCGCCTTCAGTTAGGTCGTCAATATTGGTAATGATATTGCCACCTGTGGCTTTTGATAGAGCTTCCATGTCGCTTTTCTTTGCCCGACGAATTGCAAATAGCCCCGCTTTTGCCATATAGTGCTGAGCCAAATCATCGATGCCTTTCTGACAAATCACCACATTAGCACCAGTTGCATTTATGCTATCCACTAGACCTTTGAGGAAAGATTCCTCCTCATCTAGAAATTGGGCTAACATGTTCGGGTCAGTAATCTGAATCTTTGCATCAACTTCTGTTTTCTTTACCTCAATAGCGGAATTAATCAATGCGACCTTTGCACCTGAAACGGAGCGTGGCATTCCAGAATGAACACGCTCTTTGTCCAAGATTATACCGTCAACCAAGGTGCTATCTTTGATTGATCCTCCTTGCTTTTTCTCTATCTTAATGTCGTCGAGATCTACCACAACACCATCATCGGTATCCTGAGCAACTGCCAATACAGCCCTGACCGAAATATCTGCTAGGAATTCCTTCACTGCCCCAGCACTTTTTCCAGTTAGGGCGGTTTTTGCTACTTCATGCAATTTTTCCTCGTCAACATTAATTGCATGAGAATCAATCAAGTCAGCGGCTTTATCTGAGGCTAACCTGAAACCTTCACAAATCACTGTTGGGTGAACATTCTGTTCCACTAAATCTTCACTACGCTTTAGTAATTCTCCAGCGATTACTACTGCACTCGTTGTGCCATCAAAGCAATGTTGCTCCTGGGTTTTGGCGATTTCAATAATCATCTTGGCTGCAGGGTGTTCAATATCCATTTCCTTCAGGATTGTTGCGCCATCATTCGTGATTACTACATCACCCATAGAATCGACCAACATCTTATCCATTCCCTTTGGTCCAAGAGTACTTCTGACTGAATCAGATACTGCTTTTGCAGCAGCAATATTGTTACTTTGAGCCGTCTTACCACTGGTTCTCGTGGTACCTTCTTTGAGAATAAAAATCGGTTGTTGACTGTTGTACATCGGAAATCACACTCCAGAATTCAGTAATCCGGCGAACCAAGTGGGGGTCATAAGGCCTCGCACACAAAGGCACGAGTTTGGGGGGTAGATTGGATAGGAATATTGGAAGATTATTCTTCTTTGTTCTGTTCTAACCATTTAGCCCCATAATATGCCCACTGCTCCATAGTCCATCCTTCTGGTAGCCCCTCTTCTGGAACGGGTGGAACATCCGGTGAAACATCAGAGTCTAGTATACTTTCATCATCGATTGAATCATTCGAACTTTCCTCCGATGAATTGTCATCATCTGAAGTTGATGCCTCTTCTTCAGGAAGAGGAGGGGGGGGCATCTCAGCTGCTGGGTTTTCAAAAATATCAGCAGACCCGCCATACATGGAATTCGCCACCTCATCCGCAGCCGGCAAATCTGGGGCAGGAGGGACAGAGCCGTCTCCGCCAAAGTCAACAAAACTAGGGGAATAATCATCGATGCTGGAGTATTCTTCCAGGGGTGCTCTTGCCTCCTTTACAACTCTCAAGGTAATTACAAGAACCACACCCATTGCAACTATTCCAGCGATGATAAAGACAATGTTTGCTGCCACCTCTGCCATGAAGCCTACATCTGGCCCTTCATCTACTTGGATTGTTTTCACTAATTCAATTGGAGAAGATATGGAAACTTTGTCAATGTCAGAATCAATTGTCAGAATTACATTAAAATTCATTGTATTATTCGCTAAATTATCAAGATTCTCTTGGTCAATATCCAATGTAACTGTGACTTCCTTCGTTGCATTAGGAGGGAGGACAAAATCTCTATCTTCACTTTCAACACGAACATCTACTACGTTAAAGAAAAGTTCAGGGTCAGAATTCCTGTCGATATCAGCCCGCATTAATTGTTCGGAAGTGGGGTGAAGATTAGTTACAGTAAATACGAGTTTTACTTCTCCACGTTCATCGATTATGATTTTTTGTCCGCCTAATGGAGGAGTAAGGCTTAGCCAGCCAACCTTTCCAACATTGAAGTCGGCCTCACCTTGTGAACTTACAGACTGACCTATTGTTGCCGCCTGTTGGCTGATAGCATTCAGCGTCACGGTTCTGTCACCATCTGCTCCTTGATTGAAAGAGTATGTTACAGTCAAATTATGTGAAGAACCGGGTTCTATCCAAGGTGTCTTTCCGTTGCTTAAATCCTTAGCGAAGACGGTAATATCAGAATGGCTTTGTTCAAATGAAATCTCAAACCTATCGGGCATGTTTCCATTATTCCAAACCTCCCATCTCATTGTTCTAGGATCGTCTCCTGCTCGATATACTTCCTCAGTTAAATCTAGATCGGGCACCTCGATAACGTAGGTCTCATGGACTGTGAGTAGTAGTGGGAGGCTTTTCTGATAATCTGGATTAATTTGACTGGTCGCAGTAATCCAAATTTGATATGTTTCATTTTCGATACCATAATTCATCGGGAACTTCAAGAAAACGCTTGTATCGCCTCCGAATGGATCGATTCCAAGGGTTTGTTCAGCATTCATTTCCAAACCTAAACGCCAATCTGCTGATACAGAGAGGTCAAACGCTTCCTCATAATTCCCATCATTGAATAACTGAATTTCAATCAATCTTAGTGTTCCATCTGCAGGGGCTCTGAGATGAGTAATCAGAGGTAATAATTTCAAGTCATGAGCGACCGGTATTTCGACATAGACAGTCCATTCTGTTTGGAAATTTGCTGGGGCCCTACCACTTGCAATTAGCGTAATCGCATAAGTCCCTGGTTCGATTTCATCCGGGGATGTTATTCTGGCAATTAATTCGACTTCTTCATTTAGAGTCATCTCTAGACTTGTAACCTCTACGCCTGTATCATTTACCCAAACTAAATTTGAGGCGCTCCATCTGTTATCCGCATATGAACCACCTAAGTTCCAAGTGGCAATCTGATTTCCTGTGTTTTTTAGCGTCATAACTACGTCCCCTGTTTCTCCGGGGAGAAGAGTAAGTGCTGGATTTTCCAGGGTTTTCTGAGTCAAGTATGATGAATAAGAGGCAGTAACATCAACGGGAAGTGTCATACTCCATTTGGTTGAATTTAGAAGGCCGTCTCCTAAGTGAACTAGCCAATCTACTTCTTGTACGGTCACCCCGTCAGGTATTGACAAATTAACCCATAAATCCATTGTTTGAAGTGGTTTAATCACTTTTGTCACTACGTTGTTATCGTGGTCCGAAGGATTGTTTGAATCAATTCTTAGAGGGAAATCCCACATCCAAGAACGGTTCGAAACTTCTGTATAAGTTCTCAAAGTTATGTCGATGTAGCCATTGTTCTTTACTTTACATTCAAGTGATGGAGGGCGAGGGTCTGCCGGGATAACGATGTAAGCATTTGGAAGGGGATCATCACATTCGACATCGAGTGTGTAGTCTGGCACTCTTTCAATACCGAACATAATGAATCCATCCAGGTGAATTCCTTGTGAAGCAAAGGATGAATCGGAATCAAATCTGAATGCAAGAGAGTACTGTGAATTGGCATGGACATCAGACATATTCCAGACTAGTTGAGTCCAGTTTCCGATGGTACTTGATAGAGGCATTGCAGTGTAGTTGAAAAATTCCTCATTGCCAGCATCTGCCTCAATTCTTATCTGGTCACCTTGGCCCATTCCCCCCCATGCATTAGTAACTAACTGGAGAGAAAGATAGTCAAATCCCCTAACTTGAATACGACAGAACAAATTGCCATGGATAATGGAGACTTCTTGATCAAATAGTCCTGAACCTAAGCCATGGCCAGGGTCTTCGCAATTATCAGCTGGAGTGAGCCAGCCCCACCAAAGCCGATCCATTCTATTGCTAGCATAATCTGAACCAGGACGAGAAACTCTCCAATGATTTTCACCTACAGCGCTAGATACATTGTCCATTCTCCAATGGCCATAATAATCGGGGTAATCAGATAAAGTACCATCTGTATCATATCCAGCGGTAGCCCAAAGTGGATTGTTGTAACTTAGTTGTTGAGTACAGTCACTTTGTCCATCTTCATCGACGTCTCCACAAATGCCGTTTTCCATTGGATCATTCCAAATTGCGACCGGCATTAACCTGTCAAGTTGATTATTGTCAGTATTTCCGTCTCCTAATCCACCATCAACGATTCCCCTGAGGATGATTCCGCCTTGTAGATATCCATTCTCATCAAGATAGCTTTGTGCTGCATTAGGCGTCCAATAAAATTCAGCTCTAAATGACTGGAATCCTGATAATGTCATATTCGCTGACCATTCTGCCACCTTGACCCCAACGGGATGCCAAATTTGTAGAGTCCCTACCGCACTAGCAGGCTGGCCAGAAGTTCCTACTTGGGTGAATGTAACATTAATTTGAATTAGTTCATCTCTCATTACATATTCAACCATACTACCATCGGGATTTGTCCAATCCATTGCTTGTCGAGAATTATTTCCAAGCTCAATATCAGTGACTTCAAAATCCACTAAATCTCTTGGAGAGGCTTGGTAAGTGCTAGTTTGTTCAAGCCCTCCACCAAATGCCATTGGCGAAAGACTCGTCAGCATTAGAATGACGATTATTGTCAGGGGAGTTAGGCTACGCATGGACAACAAAGCAATGCGATATCAGTTTGGGTATGAAGGTTCGGTCACTGCGTGCGCCGCCCTTTGGGCGGCATTAGTCTGGTTTTTGGCAAATCTAAAGATGCTCAGGAACTGGTATGAAATGTTGTTCGATCTATGAAGACCTTATGTTGCCCTCAACCCGCGACGGCGATATGGCTAAGCGTGCAAACCCTTTATTCCCACGCTTTGTTCTTGCCATCATTGTTCTCGGACAGGTTACAATTGCACCGATTATTGGATTTTCACTGACTTATTTATTGTCGATCAAAAAAGAAGGTGCTAATTATTCATTTGAGTTCGATTTAGCGGCTCTAGATTGGATCATTGTTGCGGGATTAATGTATGGCTCATTGTCATTACTTTTGGCCATGATTGCAGGCGCATATTCCCCGATAAGCGTTGCAGACAGAGGCGGTTGGTTCACAGTTCTGGGTCTAAGAAGAAACGTCAATACACCGGAATTAATTGACAGAGCGAGATTAAATCTGCAAAATAGTCCCTACGGGAAAATGGCACGTTTGGTCAATAGTAGAACAGATACATACGATTTGTTTTCGATACACGGAGGACTACAAATTCTAGCAATCCCTATTCAGGTTGCATTAATCGCAATTCCCCTGTTAATTATGGAAGGGATTCCTGAAAGTTATATCGAACCCGAACGTGCATTTGAATTGGGCATGGTGGGTTATTTCATCGCTCTTTGGTTTGGCCTTAGAATACAACCCTCGTATTCGAGGCACCTTATTGGAATAGCAGCATGGTTTAGGAATATTCTAGCAAAGATTTCAAAGTTTTCATGGATACTTCCTATTGTTATTTTCTGGATAATTGCAAGAGTAATGCTACAGTTTTCCCTTGACAGACTTGATGTAGATTATCAGGCTTGGCATAATGTTCAGCTCGAGGCTGTTTTAATGAAATCGATAATGCCAGAATCCGAAATTCCCGATGCCGCAATAATTGATTTCCTCGTTGCAATTTCTGTTCTTCCCGTTGCGGTTTTCACTACCATTTCTGTTCTTGCCGGAGCACAAGATATGCCTGATTGGATGCGAGATCCAGAAGAGAGACTTGAGAATTTGAACCAAAATTTACTCGAAACAGAAGGACATTCTACCAAAGAAGACAAAGAAGATGAAAGTACCGATGACTTTCTACCTTGGAAAAGAACTAGTGTTGACTCTGAATCAACGATAGAAGAATCGAAAACTAATGACGATGAAGGAAGAATGATAGATTTACCTTACGGATTATTCGATGATTAAGTTTCAATCGGAAAGGCTTTTTCTACAACCACATTCAACAGGCACCAACCTGTTGATAATATCGTTCCGAATAGAAAGGGATTTGGCCCAAATATGTACAAGCCTATTGCGGAAAAAATAGCAAAGACACATACGACCATAGTGTCGACTAGATTTGAGCCGTATAAGAAAATAAGAAAACCTGCTAGAAAATAACCTAGAGACATTAGATCTGACAAAATGTCACCCTCTCATTGCCCTCGAAGCTCTGATAAGACCTTCTCAACTCGATCCATACCTCTTGAGATGTCTTCTCGACCGATTGTGTATGCAAATCTAAGATGCCCTTCTCCAGCCTCTCCAAAAGCTGAACCGGGGCTGCAAAGAACCCCTCCTTCGAGAAGTGCCATTGCAATCTCTTCACTG
>CERR01075947.1_pt1 | contig 11750 bp, 5 predicted proteins | sample 530841 | NCBI WGS metagenome assembly CERR01 (sample SAMEA2621021, study PRJEB7988) | marine metagenome | biome: marine biome (ENVO:00000447); feature: surface water layer (ENVO:00002042); material: "saline water (ENVO:00002010), including plankton (ENVO:xxxxxxxx)" | depth 5 m | reverse complement strand
GTTTTGATTATGGCTTAAGCGGAACGGTCTATCTCATTCTTCTTCATTCAATGTTCCATCATTAATATTTTCTTCAATAAGTTCACTAGGTAGACGGGCTACGAATATAATCTCATCATCATAACCTGTTTTTTCTCTATTCCTTAATTCCATTATACGAGTTCCTTTAGCTACTTTACCCATTGTTTCTTTTGTTTGATTAGCAGCCAATCTAATCATCATTCCAGATTTGGTGAGCATGAATAATTGGTCTGATAAGTCAGGAATCTGTCTTACACTGATAATCTCATCATCTTCATTTAAAGACATAGTTCTAACACCTTTTGTCCCTCTATTGGTTTTTCTATAACCATCTCTTTCAAAGACCTCATCTCCATTTTCATCAACAATCTTTTGATGATTTTCATCATATTGGTTAATCATTTGACCTGACCCTAATCTTGTTCTCTTCGCCATCCCAAACTTAGAAATTGTTAGTACATTGTTTTCAAAATTATCTGACACTATCATCCCAATTACTCTGTCATCTTTACTTAATTTCATCCCACTAACGCCTTGGCTTACTCTGCCTTGAACTCTAACAGTGTGTGTTGAGATTATTTCGCCAGTATTCGGATCTTCTCTAGTTTTTATTTCTGAAGGCATAAATCTGCAAGCATATCCATGGGCAGATACCAATACTACGTGATCACTATCTTTCGAAGCACGTACTGAGATAAGGCTGTCATTATCTCCATGAGCGAATTTTATCGCATATTTTCCATTTTTATTTATCTTAACATACTCTGAAAGATTGCTACGTTTTATTCTTCCATTCTTAGTAGCAAAAATCAGATAATTACCCTCTGGCCCTTCCAGCAAATCTTTCGAAATGGGTAGTAATGAAATTATATTCTCATCCTCTCTTAAACTACCCAGGACATTCCTAATATGTCCTCCTCTTGAAAGTCTACTTCCTTGAGGTGTTTCCCAAGCTTTTAATCCATAAACTCTGCCCTGATCAGTGAATATTAGTAACCTATCTTTACTAAAACATGTGACGATTAACTGAGGAGTATCCTCATCCTTAGTTGTAACACCTCTCAGGCCTTTTCCTCCTCTATTCTGTACTCTAAAACTCTCTACTGGTAAATGTCTGATATAATTGTCCTCTGATAATGTGATTGCAATTGCCCTTTCTTCGATTAAATCCTCTCTATCCATTGAAAGTGGCATAGGATCAATGAATGAACGTCTTTCATCTCCATGTTTTTCTACCATTTCCTCTAATTCTTCCAGTAAAATTGTTAATCTTCTCAACCTTGAATCAATAATTTCTCTTAAATCTGTAATTTTTAATTGTAATTCTTCAAATTCATTCTTTACTTTATTGACATCTAATTTACTGAGTTGATACAATCTTCTTTCTGCAATTGCTTTAGCCTGAGCTGCTGTGAAATTAAATGATTTAATATTTTTAATAATATTTTCATCACCTTTCAAAACAAGTTCAAATTGTTCCCTACTATCGCTCGCTTTTCCAACAGCGATTATATCGTCAATTCTTTCTTGTGCTTTAACTAAACCTTCTAAGATATGAGCTCTAGATTCGGCCTTTTCCAAGTCAAACTTTGCTCTTCTTTCTATTACTGACTCTCTGTGTTCTACGTGGGTGTGTAGCATTACTGGTAGTGTTAATAAAACTGGCCTGCCATCTAAAATCCCCATCATGTTTGCAGAATATGATTCTTGTAAACGACTTGATTTGAACAATTGATTTAGTACTGCGTGTGGGTCAGCATTATTTTTCACTTCGATTAAAACTCTGATTCCTTCTTTGGAAGATTCATCTCTAATATCTCTTATTCCGATTACTGTGCCTTTAGTAACTAATTCTGCAATATGTACGAGCATATCTGCTTTCTTTACCTGATACGGTATTTCATGAATAATAATTCTCTTTCCTTTAGAATCATCCAAAACCTCACACTTAGACCTTACATGGAATCTTCCCTTACCAGTTTTATACATATCATAAATACCATCAATTCCGTGTATTCCTGCACCTGTAGGGAAGTCAGGGCCTTTCACATGTGCCATATATTCATCAATTGAAATATTTGGAACCTCTAATTTCTCCACTCCTTGTTCAATGATTTGATTAACATGGTGATTGATCGCACCTGCCACTTCAGTTAGATTATGGGGTGGAATCCGTGTAGCCATTCCAACTGCAATCCCATCACTTCCATTTAGTAGTAAATTTGGTAATCTTGATGGAAGAACTGCAGGTTCATATTCTGAATCATCGAAGTTTGGTTCGAAATCTACAGTCTTCTTTTCAATATCTTCTAACATATGTTTCGAAATCCGGTCTAACCTACTTTCAGTATAACGCATAGCAGCAGGCGGATCTCCATCAATGGATCCAAAATTTCCTTGCCCATCAACTAATGGATATCTAAGTGAAAAGTCTTGAGCCATTCTAACCATGGTGTCATAAATTGATTGATCTCCATGTGGATGATATTTACCCATTACTTCTCCAACAGATCTTGCGGACTTACTGAATTTTTTATCTGACGTATGGCCGCCTTCGTACATGCCATATAACACTCTTCTATGCACTGGTTTTAGCCCATCTCTAGCATCGGGTAATGCTCTACCAATTATTACTGACATTGCATAATTAATGTACGAAGTTTTCATCTCTTTATCCAATGGGTGGTTAAGGATGTTTTCATTATTTTTGGTATTAATTTTTTCATCTTCAGATGTCAAGATTTGTCACCTCCTTTGCATGCTTTTCAATAAATGCTCTTCTATCTGGAACATCTTCTCCCATCAATATCTCAAACATTCTATCAGATTCTTCTGCATCTTGAATAGTAACTTTCAACATTGTTCTAGTTTCAGGATTCATTGTAGTTTCCCATAATTGTTCAGGATTCATCTCACCCAGACCTTTGTATCGTTGCACTCCAATCTTAGCATTCGGATTATCTCCTCTGAGTTGTTCTATGATTTCATCTCTTTCTTCATCTGAATATGCGTATTTACTTATTCTTCCTTTAGTAAGTTGGTACAGAGGTGGCTGAGCAATATAGACATGCCCTTCTGAAATAGCAGGACGCATAAAACGCCATAAAAATGTTAACATCAGAGTTCGAATGTGGGCTCCATCTATGTCTGCATCAGTCATAATAATTATTTTAGAATATCTCAATTTAGTAGAATCAAATTCACCTTCTTCTGGAGAACCTTCTTCTGAAGGATTTCCTACTCCTGCACCAAGAGCCCTAATCATAGTTTGAATCTCATTATTTTGGAATACCTTAACTAAATTTCTACGTTGTCTTTCAACATTTAGAATTTTACCTCTCAGGGGTAGAATCGCTTGGATTCTTCTATCTCTACCAGTTTTCGCTGAGCCGCCCGCAGAATCTCCTTCAACAAGGTAGACTTCACATTCAGAAGGATCCCTTGATTGACAATCAGCCAATTTTCCAGGTAAACCACCTCCTTCTAATACTCCTTTACGACGAGTCAAATCTCTAGCTTTTCTAGCGGCTTCTCTTGCCTTAGATGCTAAAAGTGCTTTATCTACTATCAATTTACCAACACTGGGGTTTTCTTCGAAAAACTCCCCTAGTTTTTCATAAACGACAGTCTCAACAATACTTGTTACTTCACTACTAACTAATTTATCTTTAGTTTGGGAAGAGAATGATGGATCAGGATGTTTCACACTAACAATTGCTGACAAACCTTCTCTAACATCATCTCCTGAAAGAGAATTTCCTTTGAGTAGTTTTTTCTTCTTTGCATAATTGTTGACGGACTTTGTCAAAGCTCCTCTCAACCCTGTCATATGCGTTCCTCCATCTTTATTCCGAATTATATTTGTATAGCAGAAAATGGTCTCACTGAAAGCATCAGACCATTGTAGGGCTAACTCTATTGTAACAGGTCCCTTTTCAGTATCTTTTTCACCATTTATTTGGATTACTTCCTGATGCATTACCTCGCGATTCGAATTAATTTGAGATACAAACTCTGCTAATCCGCCCTCATAATGATGTTTACTCACATTATTCTCTTCATCTCTTTCATCAGTGATCACAATCTCTAAGCCAGCATTTAGAAAAGAAGTTTCTTTCAATCTAGTATCGATTTGATTAAATTCAAAATCAGTAATTTCAGTGAATATACTTAAATCAGGTTTAAATTTGATTAATGTACCCGTATCTGAGCAATTTCCAATTTCTTCTACAGGCTTGACAGGAACTCCTGCTTCGTATCTCTGATGGTAAATTGTCCCTTCTCTATGAATTGTCATCTCCATCCATTCAGAAACCGCGTTTACTGCAGATACTCCAACTCCATGAAGCCCTCCTGAAACTTTGTAAGAACTATTGTCAAATTTACCTCCTGCATGAAGTTTAGTCATTATTACCTCTGCTGCTGATATCCCATATTCTTCATGTATGCCGACAGGTATCCCTCTACCATAATCTCGAACTGAGAGAGAACCATCTGGATGTAAATTCACTTCAATTAATGATGTATGTCCTGCCAAATGTTCGTCGACTGAATTATCCACAACTTCCCAAATACAGTGATGCAAAGCACTGCCATCATGCGGGTCTCCTAAGTACATCCCAGGTCTTTTTCTAACGGCTTCAAGCCCCTCTAAAACTTGGATACTTTCGGCGCCATAATCTTCTGTCATCTCATTCATCATCCTATTTCTGAGGGTTCCCTAAAGGAACCCTCAATTTAACTGTATAATTGGGGTGTCAGGGGGTTATTGAATGCTTTCGATATCTTTCAGAAAATATGCCTAAACAAGGCTAAAATATGACATTCTAGAATATTTTCTCTGAGAAAACCCTCGGCACGATTAAACGGTCTTCATTTCTCGCAGTATCAATGGGATTGCCTTTGATATGCGTTACTTTAACAGGTTGTACTGTTGATGAGATGGTCAAAGACGCAGCGAGAGCTACCGCCGTAGGTGCAGATATTGTAGAAGTCCGTTTGGATAAACTATGGGTTGTTGAACAAAAAATCGACCCTAATGAAGTTGAAAAATCAGAATCTGATGAAAATCGTAAATCTGTTTACAAACCTCCTCAATTTATTCCTCAAAATATAGATTCTGTAGATTTAGAATCTTCACTAATTTCATTTAGAACTGGGATTGAATTGCCTGTAATATTGACCTGTAGACCCGAGAGCCAGGGCGGATACTTTCCTGGGTCAGAAAAGGAGAGAATAGAGGTATTAACAAAGGCGATTAAGAGTGGAGTAAGTTGGATTGATCTTGAAACTAATATAAATCCAAAAGAAAGGAAAAAATTAGTAAAACTTGCAGGTGATAGTACAAAGATTATCTCATCTAGTCATTACGATCAGCCCCCGGGTTCTCCCGATGAAATAATAGACGAGATAGATGAGATTTCAGATTCAGGAAATATAATAAAGATAGTTTTCAATACCTCAGGTAAAAAAGATGCTTTGAAACTATTCGACGTTGCATGGAGAACTAGAGATTCAGGGAATAAACTATCAATAATGGGTCTTGGAGCAGGAGGAGACTGGACAAGAATTCATGCTCCTATACTAAATCAAAGTCTAGTCTATACAACGATGGAAAATGGTTGGTATCTAGCCCAACAAGGTAGGATAAATACCAGTGACTTAAAGACAGCCTGGAATTTACTAGAGTACAATTAATTTTCCAGAATAGGAATTTCAACTTCTTCAATTTCTTCTCCGCTAAGACCATATGAATGGTATTTGCTGTTAATTACTAAAGGGGCAATGAGGCAAGATAAAGGTAAGATTGCTAATAGCATGTATGCCGTAAATTTTGGTAGAACTAACCTATCTTCCACATCGACTAATAGTTCAATATTCAATTCACCTCCTGCAGCTACTTGATCAGTGTTCCTATTGTTGTCCCAATTGTCAAAAACCAAATAATATTTTATCAATTCATCACCTCCCCAAAAAGATGTTGTAAATTCTGTATCTACTGCTATTGAAAAGTAATCTGATGTTGTTTTTTCATATGAATGTACATCTCTAAATGGCATCCAAGTAACGGTATCTCTATATTCAACGGGTAAAAAGCCAATTTCTTCTAACCAATTTTCAGTCCTGATATCATAATTAATGCCATAAAAATCCCAATTCCCCTCACTCATTAAGTACACATCTGCCTTTACTCCGTTAGTTGGTGGTGTATCTGAATCCGCCGAATAAGTGTAACAGAAAGTGTATGATTTACCGGGAGATAGAGCCATACTAACCGCAGTTGCAGAATCATTATTTACCCTTAGTTCCATACTAAAATCTTCTGAAATCTGCTGAAATATTTCCTCATTTTCATCATCAAGTTCAAATCCTGGAATCCAAGAATTCGTGGGGTTAAGATAATGATGGTTGACTCTAGTATCTACGTTCCAATTGTTACTAGCTGGAACATCACATACACTATTTGCTTGAACTGTAGGTGTAATACTAATGACAAGTGTAATTAGAACCATAGGCATTAGAAAACAAGTGTTAAGAAAAACTGCACTTATTTTCTTTCTCAAAACCACACGATCATTTCCTTCTAGTTCTAATAGGCCGTATGTATCCTGATTCTTTGTTCCTTCGTTCCTCAACTGTCAAATATTTTGGTTGTGGAGGTGGGTTATGCTGATCCATTCCTGGCAATCCTCCTTCAGCCTCAACTTCCTGAACATCGTATATCTCAGTACTTTTCTTTGCGTCTAATTCTTCTTCATCTTTCTGTCTCATTATTAACCAGCCAAGTAAAAGTACAGTAGCAATCAATGCTAGAAGTCCGGCACTTCCAGCATCTGGAACAAAATCTTCCCAAGTTAGGTCAGAAATTGATAATGGACCATCATCCTCTTCAATCCCCAGAACTGTAATTTCAAATTGTTTACTCGAACAAACATTCACTCCATCACATGTTTCAAGAAGAATTATCAGTGGTTGGTATTCAGGTAATGACCATACTTGTTCTCCCCAAACAAAATCATTCATTGTATTTCCATCATTGTCTATTCCATCTTTTGCAATATTTAGGTCCCATTTTATTTCTGGTTCATTGGATAGGTATCTATCTTTATCATTCTCATAATTTCCATCTCCATCTGAATCTTCTTCAATATCAATATCTAACCATGCATCTATCCCGTCGACAATGTCTCTATCTATTACTTCCGCATCTAGATTTACAATCTCTCCTACAATTACATATTCCAATCCTGTTGGATCATTTGTAATTATTTCAGGAGTTCTAGAAACATAAATAATTATTGATGTAGTATTAGTTTCTCCTGCTTCAAATCCATCAACAACTGTTAATTTTACAACATATTTACCAGGAATTTGATAATGGTGCCATACCTCAAATCCCTCTTTAACAGGAGTTGAATCTCCGAAATCCCAAATCCATCTAGTAATTCCATTCCATTCAGGGTCATCTTGATTTGTTGAAGTCATTCCTTGGAAAATTGGGTCTGAATCATAACTATCTGAACCATCAAATAGTAATGGCATATTTGGTGCAATAAATCCTCCACCATCTTCAGTGAAAGGTATTTGCCATGAGATTTGAGAGTAATCTGTAGGTACAAAATCTAGGCTTGAACCATTAATACTTGGTTGTCTGAATTTTATCTCGGGAACTGGTAAAGGATTATCTATTCTTATTGTGTATGATTTCGTTGCGGACTCCATTCCTCTTTCATCAATTACTGTCAAACTAATACTGTATAATCCTGGAGATGTAAATGTATGATAAACTGTTGAAACATTGTATATCTCTTCATCAAATGCCGATATATTCCAAATAACCTCTAGGGAAGAACTATTTCCATCTGGGTCAAAAGACAGGCTCTCAAAGATATATTCAGTATCAACAAATCCATCACTTGGTCTTGCAAATACTGCCACTGGTCTTTGATTAACAACTAGGATCTGTATTGTTGTAGTTGAAGAATTACCATCATCATCAGTGACTTCTAAACTAACATTTTTCATACCCGGTTCTTTCCAGCCAATTACTGGATTTCTTTCCAGTGATTCTGTTACTGAGAAATCAGAAGTCAATGTCATACCCGAACCTTCGATATTTACTCCTTCTTCAAATGTCCATTGGTATTCTACAATAAAACCATCTTGGTCCTCAAAAATTAATGGCATCTCAATCGGTGTTAAAGTAAATGTTTGTAATGTGTCGTCAAAGATTTGTTGAGGAACTCTATTCAAAACTCTAATGAAAATTGAATAATCTACAAATTGATTCCCATCATCAATTGTTAGAGTTAATGTGTAAATTATCCCATCTGCACTGCCATCTACCCATGCATGACCTAATTCTGCTAATCCTTTACCTTGTTCAATTTGACCATCTCCCCAATTCCAAGTAAAAGTCATTTCTTCAATAGGTACATTGTCTTCGCTTGATAATGCTGAAAACTGTACTCTTTGATTAGTCATTAAAGTTAATTCTGAATCTTGAACTATGCCGTCTACAGTAATTATCGGATTTGGGACAGACGTGTCAGTAACTATTACTGTCCAAGCTTGTGGTTCTGAGAAATATCCTCCTCTATCTTTAACTGTCAAAACAACAGTGTAGGTTCCTGTTTCTAGGTATGAATGTACAGGATTTTTTAATCCAGATGAGGTATTATCGCCCAAATCCCAGTAATATGCAATTGGCGTCTCATTATGGCTAAAACTTCCATTCACCTGACTGAATCCCCATTCATCATATCCTGAACCAAACATAGCTACAGGAAGCCATGTTTGTGTAATATTTGTTGTTAAAGAACCGGATGCAACTGGTTCCATATTAGCGATATTAACTGGTAACGCGAAAGCCTGGTCTACCATTACCCCAGTAAAATCAGTAATCTTAACTCCATAAGTCCAATCTCCAGTTTCTGGCGGTGTGAACCAAATACTTTTTTCGCTTGCAACGCTATTTCCAGCAGTCATGTCAAAGACTAATGTGTCTTGAATAGTATTGTTTAGATATGCATTAACTTCAACTTCAAGAATCTCAAAGAAAGCATTAGAGGTGACTTCTAAGTCAATTCTACTACTGTCATCCAAATTATCGCCATCTCTATCGAAGTTTTCAATAAATACAATTTCTACTTCTGCGGGGTCAGTAATCAGTCCAGCTTGTACAGTAATAGCTGCTTCTGGATATGAACCAGTTGTAATCCCGCAGCTAGCATAATTATAATCGCAATCGTCGACTATAGATTCATACCAAGTGATTAACCAAACTTCGTCTGTAATATTTCCAAATCCATAGACTAGGCCCGTTCCAGCGCCACTTGATGGATCAATTCTTAATCTATCCATTGACCAAGTTCCAGTTGCAGATTCTTTAGACATTATGATTCCTTCAAAACCAAATTGGGTAGGTGAAACCATTAAATTCAAAGGGGCTCCAGAACCCTGTGCAAATTTGTATGACCTCATCCCCCATCCTTCGACAGAGTCACTGTTACTGGTCCAATCATTGGTCCACTGATCATTGTAACCACTTTTCTGCACTTTACAAATAAAAGCAGCGGTACAAGCTTCGGATAAATCCAAATTCGAAAATCCAAATGCTCCTTGTGCACTGTCTAAAGTCACAGCCGCACTGAAATTAGCATAAATTTGACTCATAGTGGTCCCAATTGACGTTGAACCTGGTTGTGGATTTGCAGCTAAATTTTCAATTCCAGCTCCTCCTGTTGCGGTATCAGCCACTAGACTTTGTATTGCGCTACCTCCTCCTAATTTATCTGCTAAATACATCAAAAACATAAAACCAGCACCATAATCTGCAATTCTTTGATTCCACCATCTGACACTCATATTCGAATTTTGAGACCATTCGTTTGCATGACCTGTCAGAGTGGAAGTTACTCCAAAGCATAGGTAAGCTGCCATATCTGCTGCACCTTCATCAACCCATAAATTTTCAAATGGATCTCTAGCATTATGTAATAAATGTTGGAATTCATGTGCCAATATTGTATTTCTCCAACTCATATCATCGACATCAATGAAGACAGATTCCCTTTGAGAAGAAATACCTGGTGAGAAATATCCTCCTATTCCACCACCTCCATCTATGGCAAGTATCATAATTTCTAATTGACAATTATTATCAACATCTGGCATTGAACCAAAATAAGTTGTATCTGTTGGATAAATTGTGGATTCAAATGTTGAAGCTATGTCATTTAGAGTGGTTGCTGACAATATCTGTCCATTTTCTACAAATATTGCGGCATTAGAAGAAATCTTTTGTACAGTTGCATCCACATTTCCATTTGCTGAAGGTACAGTATCTGTATCTCCCTGACTCCATGCATTAGTACAATTTCTTGTCGAAGATTTAGAATTAATATATGACTGAGAGAATGGAAGCACTAGATTCGGATAACCATCTTCAATCCATTGTTTTTTCAAATGCCCAGTAGCAGAAAATGCTGGCTCAGATTCATTTGTGAACATGTATTTCTTTCCTTCTATTGAAGGATCGAATCCATCTAAATTACCATATGAAAACTCTGATGTATCATCCTCAATATTAGGGTTTGCTAATGCAAGTGGCGATAAGCTTGCAACAATCATGACTCCAACAATAAACAGTGGAGTAGTAAGATTGTTTTGTTTATAATTTAGCCTCAATAGCGTCACATCCTGTTTATTACTAGTTAATGCCCGTTTGAGACCTATTTTAACATCGATGGAGCATCGTTCGTACATGGTAGTGCGGGGGGGAGGTCACAAATCTGTTTTGTTCTTATTTTTCATACTTCTTTTTTCATCATTTTCGGGGCTAGTTTCCTCTGATTCTTCAACAGATTCGGAAGTGAATAATGTAGAAATAATCTTTCCCGAAGTAATAGATACACTTCCTCATGATTCTTTGGCATTCACTCAGGGTTTGCTATTTTTAGATGGGAAATTATATGAAAGTACTGGATTATATGGTGAATCAAGTCTTAGGGTCGTGAATACTACTACAGGAGAAATTGAGAAAATAGCTAATTTGTCAGAGACATATTTTGCAGAGGGAATTTCTGTATCAAATGGTAATATAATTCAATTAACATGGAGGGAAAATATTGGATTTATTTACAATTCATCAACGTTAGAGGCCATTGGGAATTTTTCTATTAATGGCGAAGGTTGGGGTATTTGCTCTACACAAAGCGGCAATCTTTGGCTTTCCGATGGTTCTTATCAATTGTCAAAAATCGATAGTAGTAATCTTTCTTCAATTGTTGGTTCTTTGACCGTTTTCTACAATAATTCTCCAATAAATAGACTTAATGAACTTGAATGCCCTTCTGATTCTGGTTTTATCTATTCAAATATTTGGCTTGAAGATAAAATATTAGCAATTAATCCCAATTCAGGTAATGTTTGTTCAGAATTTGACTTTTCTGAAATTCGTCAGCAATTCGAAAATAATTATTCAAGAGAATTGAATGGAATTGCTTTTGATGATTCATCATCTTTCTTTTGGATTACTGGTAAAAATTGGTCTAACTATTATCTTGTTGATTTACAAGTAAATTCTCAAGATTGTCTAATCTCAGAAGAATTACTAGATTGTTGTAATGAAAATAATTTTTCTTTGTTTAGAACCATATTATTGATTGCTGTTGCAATATTCGTTATGCCTTTTTCATGGCCTATTTTTGGAATGATATTTTACAAAA
>CERR01048921.1_pt1 | contig 11816 bp, 10 predicted proteins | sample 530841 | NCBI WGS metagenome assembly CERR01 (sample SAMEA2621021, study PRJEB7988) | marine metagenome | biome: marine biome (ENVO:00000447); feature: surface water layer (ENVO:00002042); material: "saline water (ENVO:00002010), including plankton (ENVO:xxxxxxxx)" | depth 5 m | reverse complement strand
AGAAGCAGGTCATGGAGTATCAGCACTATTAATTTGCCCGTTTTTTGCAAATGAAGGTTTTCCAAATTTAGAACATGGCTTTCTTGATGAGGCAATCTCAAATATTCGAAATGAGGGCGCTATTGTTATAGCGGATGAGGTGCAGCCCGGATTTGGAAGAATTGGAACAAATTGGTGGGGATATCAGAAAATCGGCATTGAACCAGAAATAGTAACTATGGGTAAACCTATGGCAAATGGGCATCCTGTGGCCTGTGTCGCAACATCGACTGAAATAATGGGGTCATTCAGAAATAATTATGGTTATTTTAATACATTTGGAGGAAATCCCGTTTCATGTGCGGCTGCCTCAGCAACTTTAGAAGTAGTAGAAAATGAAAAGCTAATTGAGAATGCTCTTGCAGTTGGGCAATATGCTTTAAAGGGTTTGGAAGAATTAAAAAAGGAATTTCCGCAAATCAAGCAAGTTCGAGGTTCTGGGCTGTTCTTTGGTGCAGAAATGCGCGGAGAAAATAATGAGCCTTTAACACAATATGTTTCGCAAATAGCTGAAAAGATGAGGGATAAAAGGATATTGTTAGGTGTTTTGGGAAAAAATAGAAATACACTTAAGATAAGACCACCGATGGTTTTTTCTAAAAATAATGTGGACCACCTCTTAGAACATTTAAGAGATACGATGAAAGAAGCTGAGTGTGGACTATAGTCTACAAGGATATGCTGAAAAAGCCTGTATATTTTGGGGTGGTTATATTGAACAACCCAAATTAATTAAACATCGCGAAAATGCTGTTTTTGATGTTACATTAAGGGGAAATGTTAGAGTAGCTCTTAGACTACACAGACCTGGATACAAAAAACAAGAAGAAATAGAATCTGAATTGTGGTGGACAAATGCTTTAGCTGAACAAGGATTTCCAGTTCCAGTTCCCGTTCAGAATGTTGATGGAAATTATTTGTCAGAAATTTCTCCAGAATTTATAGCGACTGTTATTAAGTGGGTTAATGGAAAACCGATTGGAACTGCAGACGCTAATCAATTTAAGATAAGCAAACAAATTGACTTCGAATTAGGTAAAGTTATCGGGAATCTTCATAATATCACAGAGGATTTATCCTTTCCTGATTGGTTTTCTCGTCCCAGTTGGGGTATTGAGGGACTATTAGGTGAATATCCAAATTGGGGTAAATTTTGGGAGGGTGAACATCTCAGATCCCAGGAAAAAGAAATATTTACTATTGCTAGGGATCGAGCTTATTCCCTGTTAAAACAGTATGAAAAAGAAGGAGCAAAGACCTTACTTATTCATGCAGATGTTATAGGAGAAAATGTATTTCAAAATGATAGTGGAATATCTTTAATTGATTTCGATGATTGCGGTTATGGTTTTCCTATTTATGATTTAGCTACCGCAACCATACAAAGCTTGGAAGATATCAACTATCAAAGAAGATGCAATCTAATCTTAGAAGGATATGATAAGGTACGTTCGTTGAAACAAATCGACACAGATTTATTTCCAATTTTTGCAATGTTAAGGGTCTTGGCAACTTCTGCTTGGATTGTACCAAGAGTTTCTACAAATGATCCAAAAATTCAAATATATAAAGATAGAGCCATCACGCAAGCAGTTGAATTTTTGGAAAAATAAGATCACATCTAAAATTACTTCTGGTCTTTTGTTTCAGCTTGTTATACTGCCCCCAAAACTCTCTTACAAAGGCCGATGAAAATGGAGCTACGTAATATAGCAATCATTGCTCATGTTGATCATGGGAAAACGACTCTAGTAGATGAACTCTTGAAACAGTCAGGAGCATTCAGAGAAAACCAATCTGTGATTGAGAGAGCAATGGATTCCAATGATTTGGAACGAGAACGGGGAATAACTATTCTTGCGAAAGCAACCAGTGTAGAATGGCAAGGAGTGAGACTGAATATTGTAGATACTCCTGGACATGCAGATTTTGGTGGGGAAGTAGAGCGTATATTATCTATGGTTGATGGGGTGGTTTTGTTAGTTGATGCCGCAGAAGGTCCTATGCCTCAAACAAAATTTGTAACCTCAAAAGCTTTAGGGATGGGACTTTGTCCTATAGTAGTTGTGAATAAAGTTGATAAGTCTGATGCTGAGCCTGACCGCGCATTAAATGATTGCTTTGATCTTTTTGCAAATTTGGATGCAAGCGATAAACAATTAGATTTTCCTTTCATGTATGCCTCAGGGAGATCAGGTTGGGCAGATAAGAAATTAGAAGGTCCAAGAAAGGATTTATCAGATCTATTCGAGCTTATTATTTCACATGTACCCCCTCCCAAACAAATTGAAGCACGTAATAAACCATTTTCAATGTTGGCAGTAACTCTAGGATCTGATCAGTTTATAGGGCGTATTTTAACTGGGAGAGTGGAATCTGGTACTATAAAGTCAGGTGAAATGATCAAAGCAATTGCTCGAAATGGTGAAAGAGTAGAAAATTTCAGAGTTTCAAAAATTTTAGCATTCAGAGGATTAGCACAGCAAGCCATTGCCTCAGCTGAAGCCGGTGACATTGTCACAATTGCCGGAATGTCTAAAGCGACTGTTTCTGATACTTTGTGTGATGTAGAGATTACAAATGCAATACCTGCGCAACCCATCGACCCACCAACTATTTCGGTTACATTTGGAATTAATGATAGTCCAATGGCGGGAAGAGATGGGAAAAAAGTCCAATCACGAATTATAAGAGACCGATTACTTAGGGAAGCCGAAACTAACGTAGCAATTAAAGTGACAGATACTCCAAGTGGTGATGCGTTTGAGGTTGCTGGCCGCGGTGAATTGCAAATGGGAGTTTTGATAGAGAACATGCGAAGAGAGGGTTTTGAACTCTCCATATCACGTCCACAAGTGTTGTTTCAAAACATTGATGGACAGCAACATGAACCAATAGAAGAAGTTACAATAGATGTTGATGATGAATATACAGGTGTGGTGATTGAAAAAATTACTGGACCAAGAAAAGGAGATCTTTCAGAAATGAAACCTGCAGGAGCAGGGAAGACTAGAATTATTGCCAAAGTTCCTTCAAGGGGGTTAATAGGTTATCAAGGGGAATTTTTAACTGATACCAGGGGAACAGGTGTATTAAATAGAGTGTTTTATGAATGGTCGCCGTATAAAGGAAATATTCCTGGTAGACGTTCAGGCGTTTTAATTTCGATGGAGAATGGAATATCGGTAGCTTACGCACTTTTCAATTTGGAAGAGCGGGGAAAAATGTTTATTGGTGCACAAGAAGATGTTTATGAAGGGATGATCATTGGTGAACATAGCCGAGAAAATGATCTGGAGGTTAATCCGCTTAAAGGAAAAAAATTAACGAATGTACGAGCAAGTGGAACAGATGAGGCAGTGAGACTGACTACTCCAGTAATTCATTCGCTTGAAGAGGCCATAGCATATATAGATAATGACGAATTAGTAGAGGTAACACCAAATAATATTAGGCTTAGAAAGAAATTTTTAAATCCACATGAGAGGAAAAGACAGGCAAGAGCAGCAAGCTAAAAATAAAAATGATTTTAATTTTTTCTCTTTTTTCGCCTGAGTTTATATTTCTTCTTTTTCAATTTTTTATGTGAAACCAACTTATCAAACAATTGCCCATTTAATTCTATAAGCTTAAATCTTAAACCGCCAGATGTTTCGTCAGCTTCTAAAAGTGAAACTCGAGCACTCATGCCAACTTTTATTTTAGTTTTGGAAGCCTTGCCAGTTAAGCTATTTTCATTTTCATCAAATTTATAATACTCACTACCTAAATTTGATAATGGTATTAGGCCATCTGCCCCTATTTCATCTAGCTGTATAAAGATTCCAAAACGAGTGATTCCAGAAATTAAGCAATAGAACTCTCCACCAATTTTATCTTTAAGAAATCGAGCTAAATATCGATCAATTGTGTCTCTTTCTGCGCTCATTGAGCGACGTTCTGTTAAGCTAATATGTGGGGCGATAGCTCCTAAATCAGATGTCTCGTCCGCGGCTATTAAAGTTGTATCCCAATTGTGGGTAGCAATTAAAGCTCTATGGACTATTAGATCTGCATATCTTCTAATTGGACTGGTGAAATGAGCATATTTTTGTAAATTTAATCCAAAATGAGCGGATAATTTGTTTGAATAATATGCTTGTGTCATGGTTCGCAGTATGGACAGGTTGATCATATTCGAGTGGTCAGTTGTTGAAGCTAATGTAAGAAGTTGATTGAGATCAGCTGTTTTCAATGAATTTAATTTTTTAAGGTTTAGATCGATCGATCGGATAGTTTCGTTAAGAGCATTAATTTTTTCTAAAGTAGGCTCTTCATGTATTCGGTAAATTGCTGGGACTTTTTTATTACTTAGTGTCTCAGCTGCACAGATATTTGCCAACACCATGAACTCTTCTATTAACTTATTTGCTGACAGCTGCTTTTTTAAGTTTATGGATTGTACTTCACCTTTTTCAGATAATAGTATTTCTCGTTCTGGTAAGTTTAATTCTAATGGTTGCCGTTTATTTTTTGATTTTAATAAAGCTTCAAAGGCTAGAAATAGTGTTTCTAAGACAGGTTTATATAGTGGTTCTGTTTTGGGGCTTATTTTGCCTTCATAAGCGTCTTGAACTTCTTTGTAACCAAGTGAGGCTTTTGAAACCATTGTTCCACGGAAAAAATTATGTTCCAGTTTTTCCCCGTCTGAATTGATCCTTATTTTCACAGCAATACATGGGCGCTCCATATTTTCTTTTAATGAACATAAATTATTTGATAAATTTTCCGGTAACATAGGGATAACTCGATCAACAAAATAAGTAGAGTTGCCTCGCAGTCTAGCCTCAATGTCTATTGAACTTCCTATCTTAACATATTGTGCTACGTCGGCAATCGCTACCCATATTATATAACCATTAGGATTATCTTCATGGGTATCTTTCATAGCGTAAACGGCATCATCATGATCACGAGCATCAGTAGGATCGATTGTGACAAAGAATAAATTTTTCAGATTTTGTTGATTTGGTTTGAAGTCTTTAATCTTTGATGCTTCATTTATGATTTGATTTGAAAATTGATAAGGAATATTGTGCTCTTTTATCGCTAATAGGCTTAGTGACTTATTTTCATTTAAATTGCCTATAATATTTCTTATTTTATGATATTTTTTTCCTTTAAATGACCCTTGGGGTCGGTCTTCGATCTCTACAATATCATCATCTATGGCACTACTCTCAAATTTTGGATTAATTAGCCATTTTTTTCTGGAACCTTTTTGAATAGAGTATACAAAGTTACCTCTGTGTGACTTTTTATATATCCCGATATGATTTGAAATATTTTCATTAATTTTATTAATAAAATTAATTTTCGTAACTGTAGTATGATCAGAGTTGAGTAAAATTTCGACTAAAAGCTTTTCACCAATTTTAAAGGAAGGGTCATTCTGTCTTAAAACATATATAAGTTCTAATTCATCATCTTTTGTACCTTTTTCTACTTTCAATATTAGATCTTTATCTTCTGTAAAATCTATTATTTCTACCTGGCAAATAGTCCTTTGATTTACAGCACTATTACAAGATGATGATTTCTCTTTATTTTGAGTGCTATTCACGCAAAATAGTTTTCTAAAATGGATGAATAAATTGATTTTAATTTTTCAATATCTGATAAATCAACGTGCTCATCTGTTTGATGCATTGTTTTTCCAACTAAACCCACTTCAACGACAGGTGCATGATTTTTTATAAACCTTGCATCGGATGTTCCACCGGAAGTGGAGAGTTCAGGAGTTCTACCTGTTTTTGATTTTATTGCTTTTTCGACTATTGCTGAAAAACCGTTGGGCAAGGTCAAGAAACTTTCTCCCGACACTTTAAAAATTGAGGAGAATTTAATATTAAATTCATTTTCAATAATATTTATCTCACTCAATAACCAGTTTTTCAATGTTTCCGATGAGTGCAAATCGTTAAAGCGTATATTAATTGTAGCGGTCGTCTCAGCTGGGATAACATTACTCGCATTATTTCCAGTATCGATCGTAGTTACCGATAAATTGGATGGATCAAAATACTCGTTTCCCTGATCTAACTCATGTGAGCTAATTTTATTAACTAATTTTGCAAGAGCGGGAATTGGGTTATTTGCAAGGTGGGGGTATGCAGAATGCCCCTGTTTACCTTTTGCTGAGAGATGCACAGTCATAGAGCCTCGCCGTCCAATTTTAACAGTGTCTCCAGTTTTATTGACGCTGGTGGGCTCTCCTACCAAAAATGCATCTACCTTGATGTTATTAACTTCCATCCAATCAAGAATAGCCCTTGTTCCATCTATTGCATCACCTTCTTCATCCCCAGTTATTGCTATAACAATTGATCCATTGGGTGGTGTTTCCCGAATAAAATCAATCGCAGCTGCAACAAATGCTGCAACAGCAGATTTCATATCACAGGCTCCTCGCCCCCATATTTTTTTATCTTTAATTTCGCCACCAAAAGGATCTACTGTCCATAGAGTTTGATCGCCAGTGGGCACAACATCTGTATGGCCATTAAAGCCTAAAGTTTTTCCATTCTTTTCTTTACCCCAAATTGCAAATAAATTTGAAACAACCCCTCTATTGATGAGGTGGCAATCAAAACCTTCTTTCTTTAAAATAGAACCTAATAATTTAAGCGCCCCACCATCTAGAGGTGTCACTGTTTTGCATTGAATTAGCTCAGCGGTTAAATCTATGGGATTGATTTTCGTAAACATATTTTACTTTCAGTTAAATGAAATTTAGTTTCGTTTCTTTTAGTTTAAGTGTTTATTGATTTAATTTAATTATTCATCTCTATTATTGTTTTTGCTAGATTATTAGGGGTTTTTACAAAAAAATTAGGCTTTTCTTTTTCTAATTCGTCCACTGATCCATATCCCCAAAGAACAGCAATTGTTTTGATTGAGTTTTTATTCGCTCCAATGATATCAAATTTTCTGTCTCCAACCATTATTGTGTCTTCAGGTTGTAATTTAAAGTGATTTAATGCTTCCTTTAAGAGATCAGCCTTATCAGTGTTTTTTCCACTTAACTCCGATCCGAATTCATATGTAAGAAACTTCGATAAGTTAAAATGGGCTGTAATTTTTTTTGCATAATTATGTGGTTTGGACGTCATCAGATACATCGATACATTATTTTCCTTTAGCATTTGAAGAGCTTCGGGAATACCTTCGTACACGTGATTCTCAAAGAGACCTATGTCCGTGTATCTCTCCCGATAGTAACTTATTGCTTTTTCAGTATCGTTGGCTCCTAAACCCAATTCTTTGAAACTATACCAAAGTGAGGGACCAATCGTCCAATCGAGATCAAGACTTTTTGGCAGAGGACTGTCCATTTTTGCCATAGAATAACGTATTGAATTTGTTATTCCAATTTTTGGATCAGTTAATGTGCCATCCAAATCTAAGAAAACATGCGTTGCCATCTTAATCTCCAAAAAATGGCGTAATTTTGCAGATGACAACCGAGTTTTCTTTCTTAGCTTTTTCCATAAGATCATACTCTTTATCATCTATATCATGACCCTGATCCGTCCTTTCTTTAACAGAGCCATATCCAGTAACACTCAAAGGAGCCATTTTGCTTAATTTTAAGATATTAATGGTCTCTCTAACTGCTTCAGCCTCATCTATACCACAACTATAACACATTAACGCTGCTCCAGAGCACTCTGCAGGTAAACCATCATCTTTACTCCTCCCAACTTCGGCTATTAAAGTAAAAATTTGTTGTTCAGTTTTGTTTGAGTGGTTCAAGGCTTCTGCACTAATTAACTTAGTCTCTTAATAACTCGTTTATCGAAGTTTTTGATCTGGTTTGAGAATCAACTTTTTTAACAATTACCGCACAGTAAAGATTAACTCCATTTTTAGAAGGTAATGATCCAGACACTACAACAGACCCTGAGGGGACCTCACCATAAGTTATATTACCAGTTTCTCTATCTAATATTTTTGTTGATTGCCCAATAAAGACACCCATCCCCAATACTGAGCCTTCACGTATTATACATCCTTCAACGACTTCTGATCTAGCCCCGATAAAGCAATTGTCCTCGATAATTGTTGGTCCCGCTTGCATGGGCTCTAGAACCCCCCCAATTCCAACACCTCCTGAAAGATGCACGTTTTTACCAATTTGTGCACATGAACCTACCGTGGCCCACGTATCAACCATAGTGCCTGTATCAATGTAAGCTCCTAAGTTAACAAAAGAGGGCATTAGAACAACACCGCTCGCAACATATGCAGACTTACGAACTATACAGTTAGGCACAGCACGAAAGTTAGCAGTTTTCCATTGTTCTTCACCCCATCCTTTGAATTTACTATCAACTTTATCCCACCAGTTACTACCTTGTGGCCCGCCACTTTGTTCGGCCATATCTTGTAAACGGAAACCTAATAAGACAGCTTTTTTTGCCCATTGGTTCACATGCCACTCACCAGATTTTAACGGCTCTGCTACTCGGAGAGTTCCAGAATCCAGTGCTTCTAAGGTTTGTTCAATAGCCAAACGAGTTTCGCCCTTAGTTTCAGGAGAGATAGTCTCTCTATCATTCCAAGCTTTTTCAATTGCTGATTCCAGTTTTGAGTTGAGCATTTTATTTTCTCCAATTGAATTTAATATTATAGATTAGCATATATCTAAACCTTGTCGCTCATACAATGGAGCAGAGTGTAAGAATAGCTGAATAAAGCTAACTTTAATTATTTATGGTGACTTGATTACAGCCCCACACTTCAACGGTAGATCAGCCATCGTATAATCTTTCGGTGTTCGTTTTGATTTCAGAGCTTCTTTTTCTTTTTTAGTAAGTGGCTTCTTTGGTTCAAGAAATTCAGTGACCCACCAGTTTAATGTTTCGTCGCAACCATAACGATCATCGCTTAACTCATTAACAGTTGGTATTTGTTTTATACAATCTATAGAATTTTCTGGGCACTTAAGTCTCACATGAAAGTGAGTATCATGACCATACCATGGGCGGATTTTTTTTAACCAACTCTTATCCCCTTTTTCATTTTCACACATGCTTATTTTAGCTACAGCCGTAACAAAAATCCTATCTACTAGAGAATTTTTTGCTGCTTTTTTTAGTATTTTAGCGTGTTGAATACTCCAGTTTGTATTTACGTTTTTACTATCAAGGGATTTGATTGATACCGATGATAAATTTTCACGTGAATTTTTGCTCAAATCCAAAGTTTTGGCTGGTAGCATCCAAATGTCGACATCCAATCCAATTTGATGTGATACATGCCCTGTTTCAAATGGACCTCCCCGAGCTTGAGAAATGTCGCCAATATACAAACCTTTCCAACCATCCAATGAACTTGCAAATTGGCTTAATTCTCTTACAAAATTTAAAGTATTTTTGTGTCCCCAGTTTCTATTTCGAGACAATCGCATCGCCTGCCATGTATTTCCAGATTCCGGAAGCTTAATTCCGCCCGCCAAACAGCCATTCGAGTAACTTCCGATCGAATTCAGTTTTTGATTGCTTGGAAGTTTTTCTTTTTTAAATAATTCGTATGCTTTTACATTTTCGAATCTCTCGGCTTTTGCAGCTTCAATATAAAAATCACAAAAAACTAGTAATACAAAAATATTTAATAAGAATTTAGTTATCAGCGATATCACCTTCTGGTCTCACCCATCGAAGCAGAAGCAAACCCAAAATAAAAAGACCAATTACTGGTGCGAACCCTAATCGTGCATCATTCAGTAAGTAAGTAAATATACCTATTAAGAGAGGAGCTAAAAATGCTGTTGCTTTGCCAGCTAAAGCAAAAAGACCAAAGGCTTCTGTTGGTCGAGCTGGGTTTGTATGTCTCACCATCATAGAGCGACTAGCAGCATATATACCACCTCCTGATCCTCCAATTGCTGCGCCGCAGATATAGAATATTATATCTGGTAAGCTTGAACCTTCTGGCAATGCTATTCCATAGAAGCCTGTTCTAGACATTCCAATTATACAAAGTGAAACTATGATAAGTACCCAGATGTGAAAGTAAATTACGGGCCTTGGGCCTAATTTTTTATCAAATTTTCCTGAGACCCATGAAACTAGCGCCGCTGAAATTCCACCAATGATTCCAAATATACCAAGTTGTGTTAAGCCCCAGTCTAAAACTAATGCTGCATAAACTCCGCCAAAAGCATATAAACCATTTAAAGCATCTCGATAAAACATCTGAGCGCCCATGAAAGAGAATAAACTCGGCCTTTTCAACATTCCCAATAAAGATGCTTTTAACTCTTGCATCGATTGCTTAAAGCCTCCTTGAATGTTGGGTTTACTTCCCTCTTTAACCCACATGAAAAAAGGTATCATGAAAATAACAAACCATAGCGAAATCAGTGGACCAACTGCGCGAGTACCTTCTCGTTGGCTCGAGTCAAAAATACCAAATCCAGGGTCTAAACCAATAAAGGTTTTCCCCCCATCATCAAAGAAGAAGAACAACATAATAAACAGACTAATAATGCCTCCTAAATAGCCAAATGCCATTCCATTTCCAGATATTTTGCCAATTTCTTCTCGAGAGCCAAGGCTAGGTAGAATAGCATTTGTGAAAACTGCTGCAAATTCTGCAGCAATAAATGCTATTGAAAAAATAATAAGAGAAAACCACATTGCTGATCCATCGGGCACCATATACCAGAGCATCCAGCTACAAATTACAAAAACTATCGACGCAGCCCAAATCCAGGGCATACGTCTACCAGTGCTATCAGCATAAGCACCTGCTAAAATACCAATTATAGCTACGAATATTCCCGCTACCGCTTGACCCCAAGCCCAAATTGTTTGTGCACTCGCATCTGCGCTTTTTGGGTCCATGCCGTTTTCTAGAAATACATTTGTTGCAACGACGGCAAAATAAGGGCCAAAAATAAATGTTAACCCAAGAGTGAAGAAGGGTTGGGCGGCCCAATCAAACATCATCCAGCCTTGAATACGTCGTTTAAGAACTCTTACTTCGTCAACGGTGTTCATAAATTTATCCTTGTTAGTTTAGATCAATTAAGGCATTTTTTTTAATTGTAAGGCAAGAAGTTAATTAAAATTCTGGAGGCCAGATTCTTTTTGCCTCTGCGTTAGACCAATTACCTGCCCAATCTGGGAGGTCTATATTTCTCGCTTCAGCTCCTATTATTTTTATAAACCGGTCAGAGTTTACAATTCCATTTTTGTCAGTAATTGCTGATCTAATTAAAATAGAAGAAACGGGATCATTTTTTTTCCACATAGTTTGTTGAAAGTAGATAAATCGTTCATCCCAACCTAAGAATCGGGTGTTAACCTTTAACAAGTTGAATATTGTAACTCTTTTTCTATATCGTATAGATGAGCCAGCAACTGTGAATCTCCAACCTTGTTTTACTATTTTGTTTTTTAAGCCGCTTCTTAATAAGTATGAGATTCTACCTAAATCATATAACGTTAATGTTCTTCCATTATTTAACTCCCACCAAGGATCCAAATCGATAGGCCAACATATCGTATAATAAGTATGTATTTCAGACAAAGAGATTTTTTTTAAGAATTTTTGTCTTATTAATTCTTTAGTGAGCCTGATATAAGGATACATTTAAGTTTCCAATATTTTTAACAAATTAATAAGGAATTTATCGGTTGGTTAAATTTATAAATGATTATTATTGTAAGTCTGAAAAAGCATTTGTTAATCGATCCAGTGCTTCCAGAACCAAGGATCGCCTTGTCGCT
>CERR01048074.1_pt1 | contig 11862 bp, 12 predicted proteins | sample 530841 | NCBI WGS metagenome assembly CERR01 (sample SAMEA2621021, study PRJEB7988) | marine metagenome | biome: marine biome (ENVO:00000447); feature: surface water layer (ENVO:00002042); material: "saline water (ENVO:00002010), including plankton (ENVO:xxxxxxxx)" | depth 5 m | reverse complement strand
ATAAAATAAGTCCTAAATGTGTAAACACATTTCAGGACAAGACATAGATTAAACACTAAAAAGCCAGCTTAATGCTGGCTTTTGTCGTTTAAGAGGGTGAAAAACGCTTATTTAAAAAAGTCGTCATCGTTTTTAGCCATCATCTCTTCAATATCTTCAATCATATCTTGGCTAATTTGGTTAGCCGAGGTAATAGGCGTTGATATTTTATTGTTCTCAAAAGACCATTCACCTAAATCAATAAGCTGACAGCGCTTAGAACAAAAAGGACGATGTGGGCTTTGCTGTGACCATTCAACTTTGTTTTTACAGGTTGGACAGTTAACAATTGTTGGCATACTTTACTCTCTACAATGTGTTTTAGCCCTAATTAGGGCTATCACTTCTACATATTGGTTACGCGATTAATTTCAGCCAGAGACGTTAAACCATCGGCGGCTTTTCGTAAACCCGATAATCGCAAGTTATTAAACCCAGCTTGTAGCGATACCTCTGCGATTTCGAGCGAGTTGCCACCGCGCATAATAATTTGTGCAATTTCAGGAGTAATTTGCATTACTTCGTAAATACCCACTCGGCCTTTGTAACCATCGGTGCAATTTTCGCAGCCTTTGGGTGCGTATAGTGTCATGTCTTCAATTTGTGTTGTGCTAAATCCTTGACGAGCCAATTCTTCTGCTGGCAGTGTTTCTGGAGTTTTACACTTAGGGCATAAACGCCTAGCTAAGCGCTGGGCAATAATCAAACTTATAGAGCTTGCCACGTTATACGCAGGCACGCCCATATTTAATAAACGCGTTATGGTTTCGGGCGCTGAGTTGGTATGTAGTGTTGATAACACTAAGTGACCTGTTTGCGCCGCTTTAATTGAAATTTCTGCGGTTTCTAGGTCACGTATTTCACCTACCATCACTACATCTGGATCTTGACGTAAAAATGCACGCAGGGCGTTAGCAAAGGTCATTTCGGCTTTAGGGTTAATTTGTACTTGGTTAACCCCTTCAAGGTTTATCTCTACCGGATCCTCGGCGGTACTAATGTTACGCTCTGGCTGGTTAAGTATATTTAAACCTGTATAAAGCGATACGGTTTTACCAGAGCCCGTTGGGCCGGTAACTAGTATCATGCCTTGCGGTTGCCCAAGCGCATCCATGTAGAGCTTTTTTTGATCCTCTTCGTAACCTAATACGTCAATACCTAGCATGGCGCTTGATGAATCAAGAATACGCATTACTATTTTTTCGCCCCATAATGTAGGCATAGTACTTACACGAAAATCGATGCTTTTACGCTCTGTAATTTTTAATTTAATACGGCCATCTTGTGGTTTACGTTTTTCAGCAATATCGAGCCTCGACATTACTTTGATACGCGCCGACAGTTTACTTGCTAAGGTATTGGGTGGGTTGGCAACTTCATGCAAAATACCATCAATACGAAAGCGAATACGGTATTTGTGCTCGTAAGGTTCAAAGTGTAAATCAGAAGTGCCTTTTTTAATGGCATCCATTAATATTTTATTGATATAAACAATGATTGGCGCATCGTCTTTATCATCATCTTTAGGTGTGGTTTCTTTAGGGCCTTCATTATCTAAGTCGGCAAACTCTTTAAATTCATCGGCGCTTAAATCTAAGCTGCCTGCAGCATCAAGTAGTTGCTCAATTTTGTTATCTAGCTGAATATAGTCAACCACGACTATTTCGCACGATAAGCCGGTGCTAAATTCAAAGTTTTCAAAGGCACCGTAGTCAGTTGGATCTGAGGCGGCAATGTATACTTTTCTACCTTTTTGAACCAGCGGTAAAATGTGGTGTTTACGTATTAGCTTTTCTTTAACTAAGTCTTCGGGGATTTGTGCAGGGTCGAAGTCTTTTAAATCAAAATACGGTACGCGAAATAAGTCTATACATTGTTCAGCTAAGTCGTTGCTGTCAATTTTTCCACATTTAGATATAAGCTCAGCGGTTGAGGCAAACTCTTGCTGTTTTGCTTTTACGGTATCGGCATCAATGCGGCCAAGCGTTATAAATTTTCTCAATAACGGTGAGTTAATATTCATTGCGCACCTATTTTAGTCCTTCAATAGTTAACAATTTATCAGAAAAAAGCAGGTGATTAAATTCGCTGTGCTTATCAACACCTTTTCTGCTAACCAAATTACGAGTTTATGTTGTTATGACCGCATTAAGGGGCATTAGTTGTATTTTATACTGCATATTGTAGGTAATTTTTATGAAGAACAACAAGTTCTGCATGAACAAGCGATAAATCGCGGTCATTATTTAGAATATCATCAGCTTTTTGTTGTTTTTCTTCACGCGGCATTTGCGACGCTATAATGCTATTTACTTGCTCAAGGCTAATATTGTCGCGTTTTATAGTACGTTCAATCTGCACAGGCTGTGGTACATCAATCAATAAAGTACGGTTGCAGTATTTGTTAAGTTTATTTTCAAACAATAATGGTGCAACTAATACAACATAAGCACTGCTTGCATTATTTAAATCGGTGAGTATTTTTTCCCGAATAAGTGGGTGTAATAGTGCGTTAAGCCACTCTTTATCATCATTGTTGGTAAATATTTTAGTGCGCAGTGCTGCTCTGTTTAATGTGCCATCGGGTAGTAAAATACCCTCGCCAAAGTGTTCAATGATTGCATTTAGCCCTGTGCTATTAGGCGCTACCACTTGGCGAGCAATAATATCGGCATCAACAACGCAAATACCCAGTTCTTCAAACATATTACTAACAGCCGTTTTACCGCAGCCAATACCGCCTGTTAAACCCAATACCCAATTGTTTATTTTAGTTGCTGGCTTATTCATACTAATAACCAATTAAATTAAAATACGCAGCTTGAATTTGAGCGCCCCACAGCAGTGCTATCCAACCCGCTATGGCTAAGTAGGGGCCAAATGGGATAGGGGTTGCTTTGTCTTTACCTTGGATACTTAAAAGGGCAATACCAATAATGGCGCCCACCACACTTGAAAGCAAAATAATGGTTAATAGTGACTGCCACCCAAGCAGTGCGCCAAATACGGCCAGTAACTTAAAATCGCCATAGCCCATGCCTTCCTTGCCGGTTAATAGCTTAAATAACCAAAATACACTCCACAGGCTTAAATAGCCGCAGGCTGCCCCCACTATCGCATCGCTTGGGCTTATTGTTAAACCCATTACAGCGGCTATAAGTGCAAGCCATACTAAAGGTAAAGTGAGCTGGTCGGGCAAGAGCATATGGTCAATATCAATAAAGGTGAGCGCCACTAAAATCCAGGTTACAAAAATATATAAAAGGGCGTGCTCAGTAGCCCCAAAACTGTAGGCAATAACTAAACTTAATAGCGCGGTAATGGCTTCAACTATTGGGTAACGTGCTGATATTGGGTTACTACAATTAGCGCATTTACCTTTAAGCACAATCCAGCTAATAATAGGTATATTCTGCCAAGGCTTAATCGCGGTTTTACATTTAGGGCAGGTAGAATTAGGTTTTACTAAATTAAATGGCTCACTGTTACTGGCTCGTGTAGGTTTGGCTGTTATTTCATCTTCTAATAATAATCTACATTCACTTTGCCATTCTCGCTGCATCATTAACGGCAATCGATAAATAACTACATTTAAAAAACTACCTACACATAAACTAATTAAGCCAACCGTGGTTAAATAAAACCACAATTGGCTTTGCATTACTTCAATAATACTTTGCATATAAAACTCTAAAACTCTAAAACTCTACAACTAAACAACAGAACCTAACTCAAATATAGGTAAATACATAGCAATAATTAAACCACCGACAAGTACACCTAATACAGCCATTATTAATGGCTCGAGTAAACTAGACAATCCGTCAACAGCATCATCCACCTCTTGCTCATAAATAGTCGCTACTTTAGCAAGCATACCATCTAACGAGCCTGATTCCTCACCAATAGCTACCATTTGAATAACCATATCAGGAAATATTTTAGAGTTACGCATCGCCCAGTTCATTTGATTACCCGAGCTCACCTCTGCTTTAATATCTAAAATAGCATAGCGATACACAGCATTACCGGATGCACCTGCAGCTGAGTCAAGTGCATCAACTAGTGGCACACCCGCAGCAAAAGTAGTCGAAAGTGTACGAGCGTAACGGGCAACAGCTGCTTTATTTAAAATCATACCAATAATAGGGAGCTTTAATATGGCTCTGTCGGTTGCATCTCTTAGTTTTAAACTTCTTAAACTTGCCTCCTTAAATATCCAACCTGCGGCTACAACAGTTATTAATGCAACCCACCAATACTCTTGCATAAATTCAGAAATACCAATAACAAATAAGGTAAATGCAGGGAGTTGTGCTCCAAAACCATTAAAAATATCTTGAAACTGCGGCACTACAAATATAAGTAGTATTGAGGTAACTATGAGTGCAACCACTAAAACCGCGATAGGATAAAACATCGCCTTTTTAATTTTAGACTTGAGCGCTTCTGATTTTTCTTTGTATAAAGCAACACGGTCAAATATTTTATCAAGCGCACCCGATTGCTCACCCGATGCCACTAAATCACAATACAAATCATCAAAATAGCGAGGATGTTTTCTGAGAGCCTGTGAGAGAGGCTGACCGGCTTTAACTTCATCGCCAATGTCCCCCATTAGCTTAGCAACACTTTTGTTGGTGGAGCCTGAGCCAATCATTTCGATCGCTTGAATTAATGGCACGCCAGCCATAAGCATAGTGGCAATTTGACGAGTGACTAAGGCAATGTCTTTTGGTGTAATTTTTTGAACACTTTGTATGCCAAATAGCGGTTTAGGCTTACGTTTCACTTTAGATGGAGTAATGCCTTGCTTACGTAATTGTGCTTTCACAATAGCAATGCTGCTACTAGTTAATTCCCCTTCAAGGCGCTTTCCTCGAGCACTAACACCTACCCATAAAAAAGTATCTAAATTTTTATTGTCTTTGTTTTTCATAAATACCTAATCATAAATTTTTTTCACCAGCAGACCAAAAGCTTGGTCCTGCCATCTTTGGAGTATCAGCATTGAGCTGGATGTAAGAGCGGTAAAACATGGTACCGTAAACAGTACAAAATAGGAGCAAATAAATTTTATTCCACTTACTTACTACTATAGGGGCATCATATTTAGTTACACGTATTAATGAACCTAATAATAAGCATCCAATAACTTGAGTAACAGGCATAACCATCAACCCTGAAACTAGAGAGTACACAACCCAACAGATAAAGGTTAAAAAGTAAACTCTTTCGGCCTCAGTGCTATTACTTTGGTTGTTTAACTGTACCCAAAATATCTTCCCGAGTATAAATATAATTAGAATTCCGGACAAGATACCACTTTCAACAAGTATTTGAATTATTGAATTATGCGGATGACTTAAAACAGTTGTATTTATTCGGTAACTATAGTTTCCAGGGCCAATACCGCTAAATAAATTAAATCCCTCATAAATACTGTTTTGCCACATTTCATATCTACCAGAACTTGAAAAATATAAAGCGTTGCTCTCACTTATTGGTAAATATAAGCATATACAAAAATAAAAGAGCATAGATAATAAGATAGAGTATAAGTATGTATTAAGGTAAGTTCTTAAGTCCAATAAATATAGTAGGAGAAATATCAAAGGTAAAAGTAACAAAATAGCGAGTGAACCACCTATAAATAAAAGTAGCAAATTAATAGATATCAATAAAAAAACGATAACTTTATATTTTTTATTTCTTATTAAGTAGAGTGAAAAAGGTAGCACTAATAGCTGGATATGATTGAAGTGCCTAATGTTGTCAAACTTCATATAGATTAAATGCGCAGACAAATTTGATCTTTCTATTAGGGTAAATAATAAATTCAAAAAGCAAAATAGAATTAAAGCACTGTGAGCCAAAAATAATGATATCCAGATTATCTTTAAGCTATTTTTATTTAGTTGGCAAATGTATAAGACCAGATAAAACAAACCAATATAATGCAATACATTGAAAAGACTAGATACACGAAAGTTAGAAAGTAGTGACGATACTATATTTAAGGCTATAAAAAGATAGAAAGCGTATTTGACTCCAGTGTCTACATTAACTAGTTTAATTTCCATGTTACTAAAAAATAGTAAAGATGATAATAAAAGAATGAATTGAAAAACCCTTTGACTATTATGGTAATCATAAGACAGGTTTGGAACAAATGGTAAGAGGGTTATTGCAAAAAATAAGGCTAAAAATATATGGAGTGGGGCTATCTTATGCATGTTGTTAAAGGGCTAAGTTGTATTAGCCCTTATATTCGACGGATTAGCTACAGTTGCCTGGTTTGAATTTTGCTTCAAGACCACCACCAGTAGCACAACTCCAAACACCATCTGCGCTTCTATTAAGAGTTAAAGTCTTGCCGTTTATTTTAGCAGCATTACCATTTTTCATTTTACATTCAATAGCTGTAGTATCAGTCAGAGCTACAGTGCAATATGTTCCACCATTTGCAGTTTGACCAATGAAGCCTGCTTCAGTATTTACTAACGAAGGGGTTTTACCTTCATTAACTGCAACTTCAAACTGCGTTTTAAGGGCTGACACTTCAGCGAAAGCAGAACCAGCTTGTGATTTAGCTGTATAATCTTGGTACTGTGGAAGTGCGATTGCAGCAAGAATACCGATGATTGCTACAACAATCATTAATTCAATTAGGGTGAAACCCTGTTGTTTTTGAGTCATTGTTTTCATGTTTCCTCTCCTAAAGGATAATGTTTTGTAAGGTAGTCAGGTTACTGGCGAAAGTGCCAAACTTAATTTACCTGATTAACTTTACAGATTTACTTAAAAATAAATTTTCACGTACTTTTAGCCTTAGGTATGAAACACAAAAGCTAAATGTGAGTTCATTATGTTGCAACTTGCACAGGCTACCTAAACACAAAGTAGACTAAATATAGGAAAGATACTGAACATTTGCTTCAATCTTTTAGGTATTTTTTTAAGATTAAAACAAAAAGCAGTTACTTATTACTATACTTTTCAAGGAAGTAATACAACTGGGTTAGTGTAACACTTTTTTTATGCCTAAAGCACACATATTTTTCTAAAAAGGATACTTTATTTAACAAAATGTTACAAAGTAGCTCTTTTGGCTTATTTAAAGTCTTTTTTCTTAGATTGTCAATTGATTAGCTATAGTAAAGGTAAATTTACTGTTTTAAAATTGCTCAAAACGCATCGATAAATCGATTGATTGTAAATTTTTTGTAAGTGCGCCGCTGGATATAAAGTCGACACCTGCCTGCGAGTAAGTTTTAAGCGTTTCTAGCGTCATATTGCCAGAAACCTCTAATTTAGCGCGCTTATTAGTAGTGACCACAGCTTGCTGAATTTGTTCAACGCTAAAATTGTCGAGCATGATTATATCGGCGCCTGCATTAATGGCTTGCTCAAGTTCATTTAACGACTCAACTTCTACTTCTACGGGTTTTGCAGGGTGGTTTTGCTTGGCTTGCGCGACTGCTTTATCAATTCCGCCACACGCTGCTATATGGTTTTCTTTAATTAAAAACGCATCAAATAAGCCTATACGGTGATTTGCACCGCCGCCGCATTTTACAGCGTATTTTTGAAGTAGCCTGAGTCCTGGTATTGTTTTACGGGTATCGAGCAGCTGGGTTGTGGTGCCGCTAAGCTCTTTTACATAATTTGCAGTTGTGGTTGCGGTACCCGAAAGCGTTTGTACAAAATTAAGTGCGGTACGCTCTGCAGTTAAAATAGCGCGGGCAGAACCTTTAGCTGTAAATAAGGTGCTATTTGCTGGCACAAAGTCGCCATCATTTACTAATACGTTTACTTCAACGCTTGGATCTACTTGCTTAAACACTTCTATAATGATGTCTTTACCGCAAAAAACGCAGTCTTCGCGGGTAATTACTTTAGCATTTGCGTGCTCGTTTTGTGGAATAAGCTGCGCGGTAATGTCGCCGTCTTGTGCTGATTGATAATTTAGATCTTCATCTAAGGCGAGGGTGACAAGTTGAGTAATAAGCGTGTGCGAAATTGACATATGAAGGCTCATAAGTGTTAATAAATTAAGCAAATTTTACTATGTTTAAATAACTAATAGAAGCGCTTTTAAATGAGCAGGGGTTATTAAACCTACATATATAGCATGGCTACTAAAAGTAATGCTACTAGCTGAATGTTAGCTAACCGCAATGGCTATCATTCTTTATATAAATCCTTTAGCATCAAGTTTATGTATACCGTGGTATTAAAATAATGCAGATAGATTCAAGCGGAGTTGCCGCTAATATAACGCAGCGGCCCTGTACGCATTTTGATGAGCGCCCTGAAAATACCGATATTTCGCTGTTGGTAATTCATAATATTTCCTTGCCGGCTGGGCAATTTGGCACCGAATACGTTGATGCACTGTTTATGGGTGAGATTGACTGTAATGCGCACCCCAGTTTTTGTGATTTAAATGGGCTTAGAGTGTCAGCGCACTGTTTTATAAAACGTACTGGCGAGATTATTCAATATGTGCCATTTAATAAACGTGCGTGGCATGCCGGGCAATCTGAATATGAAGGGCAAAGCGCATGTAATAACTTTAGTATAGGCATTGAACTTGAGGGTACAGATACCACACCTTACACTCAGGCGCAGTACACCAGCTTACATAGCCTAACAAAGGCAATTATGACTCGTTACCCGCTTATCACCACTAAGCGAGTTGTAGGACATTGCGATATAGCACCAGGGCGAAAAACCGACCCTGGGGAAAGTTTTAATTGGCCTGCTTATATAAGCAGGCTAGAACAAGCAAATTAAGTGAGTCGCTATCATGATTTTAGTTTCTATAATTATTGCACTAATACTTGAGCGTTTAGGTGCGCGCTCACAGTATTGGCAAATAAGCCATTACGTTAATGGTTATTTAAACCGCTCGGGTAGATTACTTAGTGAAAACGGATTGTTTGGCACGGCAATTGGCTTTTTAATTTGGTTAGTTTTGCCGGTAGTGGCTATTGCGCTTATATATGTACTCTCTGACTTTGTACTGTGGCAGTTAGCTATAAATGTTGCGGTTTTATTGGTTTGTTTTGGTTGTGCTAAGCACCGCGCTTTATATAAGTCGTATTTAAATGCACTAACGCGGGATGATAAAACCGCGGCTTCATTATACGCACTACAAATGGGGCAAAAACACCTAGAGGATGAAGACGATGGAGAAACATTTGGGCAAACCTTAGCGTGGATTAATTTTAGATTTTATTGCGCCGTTATTTTTTGGTTTGTAATGCTTGGCGCCCCAGGAGCCGTGTTGTATGCAATAGTGCGTACGTTGGCCGATTTAGTTAAAGAAAACCATAAAGTGGTGTTTGCAAATCGTTTTAATCTGTTGCATAGATTATTATTTTGGCTAGATTGGCTACCAGCGCGTGTTGCAAGCTTTGGCTATTTAGTCATTGGTAACTTTAATAAAGGTACAAGCTGCTGGCTGCATTATGTATTAGATTTTAAAACGCCAAACCGCAAAGTTGTTACGTGTACAGCACTTGCGGCTGAGCAAGTAGAGCAGCGTTATTACGGATGTGCTATTGAAGCCACTTGTATGATTAAATTAGTTAAACGCAACGTGCTTTTTTATTTAGTACTTATCGCACTGCTTACTTTATTCGGCGGTTTATCGTAGTCGCGATTTCACATCGCGCAATGTACGCCGCGCTTAGGATGAATATCGGGGTGAGGGTGTTGGTCGCGGGGTAAACCCGCTGCTACGATTTTGCGTAGTCGCGATTTTACATCGCGCAATGTGTAACTCGTTTAGGGTGAGTCTGAGGTGAGATAATAGGTCGCGGGGTAAACCCGCTGCTACGCGTTTAAATAAATGCTGTCCCAATATGGGTAATCTGCAATGTTTTTTATTAAATGTGCACGTAATGGGTTGGCGACTATGTATCTAGCGCAATGAGTTAAATCTTCATCACTCCTGACTAAATGGTCATAAAACCCTTTCTGCCAAAGTTTTTGTTTACTGAATTCTCGGTACGCAGTTGCAGAGCGCCCTTTAAAATTTCTGATTACCTCACTTAATGTTGCTATATCGTTTAATTGAAATAACCAATGAATGTGATTCGGCATTAATACAAATGTATTTGAGTTAATTTGTTTCTCCTTCTCTAGCTTTTTCATTTCATTGATTACTGCTCTATTGATTGTTAAATTTGTGAGTAGATTTTTCCGTTCGTAGCGAACTAACGTAATAGCATAATAGTGGTTTGCTTTAGATATTCTTCCTTTACGCAATAAATATGAGCTATGCATACCATTCCTGCATTTTAGTAATTACAGACCGATTAATTTTAAGCGTAGCAATTTTTATGGACTTGCGTAGTCACGATTTTACATCGCGCAATGTGTATCTTTCTTAGGGTGAGCATCGCGGCAGTATAATTGGTCGCGGGCTAAACCTGCTGCTACGGTTTTGTGTAGTCGCGATTTTATATCGCGCAATGTGTACCTCGCTTAGGGTGAGTCTCGCGGCAAGATAATTGGTCGCGGGGTAAACCCGCTGCTACGGTTTTGTGTAGTCGCGATTTTACATCGCGCAATGTGTACCTCGTTTAGGATGAGTATCGGGAGAGGGTGTTAGTCGCGGGGTAAACCCGCTGCTACGACTTTCTCCAATTCAAAAATTAATTTCTTCAATAAATTCAACTAGAGTGAATATTCTAATTTACTCTGGTCAGACCATTTATTTTCATCTTGTTAACGTTTGAATAAAACAACCTCAATTGTGCATTGTTTGAACTTCGTTCAAAATGCGTTACGCTACTCTAATTGCTCAAATAACCCGTAAATTGACAGTTATTTGCCTTTTTGATACCTTATTGAAAATTTTTGGTATGACCAATTTACCTTTTGGGTAAATCGTCAAGCTCTAGGCCTTAAAAATTAGGCTTTTTAGTATTTATGCAACGTGGACGTTGATTAATGTCTTTAAAGATTAAAGCAGCAAAGTTATCTGATGTTATTTTACAGCAACTTGAGAATATGATTCTTGAGGGCTCATTAGCGCCAGGTGAAAAACTGCCGCCAGAGCGCGAACTAGCAAAACAGTTTGAGGTGTCTCGCCCCTCACTGCGTGAAGCTATCCAAAAGCTAGAAGCAAAAGGATTGGTCACTCGCAGGCAAGGCGGTGGCACGTTTGTAAAAAATCAGCTTGAAGAAGGACTCACTGATCCGCTGTTTGATTTGATCAGTAAGCATCCTGAATCACAGTTCGATTTACTTGAATTTCGTCATGCACTTGAAGGGATTGCTGCATATTATGCGGCGCTTCGTGGTACCAGCACCGATTTTACCAAGGTTAAACAAAGCTTTGATAAAATTGCTCAAGTTAATAACGATTTACAATTAAAAGCCAAAGCAATTAATGCGTTTCACTTTAGTGTAGCCGAAGCCTCACACAACGTGGTTTTACTTCACTTAGTGCGAGGCATGCAAGCGCTACTGGAGCAAAATGTATTGCAAAACTTAACGGTTTTATTAAAAAAACCAGATATTAGCAATCAATTAGCCCAGCATAGGCGCTTATTAATGGATGCCGTAATTGAGGGCAATCCAGAACAAGCCCGTTTAGCAAGTAATGCCCATTTAGCCTTTATTGAAGAAGCATTACTTGAAGCGGGTAAAGAGCATTCGCGAATTGAACGTAGTTTAAGACGCACAAAACAAAATTAAGCTAATACGCTGTACTTAGAACACACTAAATTAGGTATACGTGGTATTAAATTAACAACATTCGTATTTTAAACATAAGGAAACCTCCATATGTCTGAAGTCAATAAA
>CERR01048354.1_pt1 | contig 11869 bp, 8 predicted proteins | sample 530841 | NCBI WGS metagenome assembly CERR01 (sample SAMEA2621021, study PRJEB7988) | marine metagenome | biome: marine biome (ENVO:00000447); feature: surface water layer (ENVO:00002042); material: "saline water (ENVO:00002010), including plankton (ENVO:xxxxxxxx)" | depth 5 m | reverse complement strand
CAAACCACATACCAACTAAAGATGCTATACCTGCCGCAATAATTCCCAATGTCTTTAAATCTAGTGTTACTTTAGTGTCCTCGCCTACTTGTTTTGCCATGACTATTTTTTATTTTTATATGATTTTATTGCTTTACCAACTAATCCAACTCCTAAACTAAGTGCTCTAAGCGCTGGTGGAACCGCTGCTGCTTTTAAAATTTTTGATTTTAAACCTGTCCCTTTAGCTACTGTATTTATAATTTTTGAAAAGTTTGTTGGTTTTTTAACTGGTGTTGGCATTACCGCAGGAGTTGCATTTTCAGACCAATCATCAACAGGTTTTGGTTTTGGTGCAGTTCTATCATATTTTGCCCTTACCTCTGCATCAGTCATAGGCGTTTCTTGCATTTTAAATACTCCTTTGTAATTGTGTTTTTGTATATATTTTCCCATTTTATCTAAGTGTTATGTTGAATCCTACAGACCCATTATATATTTTACTATCCCAAAATTTAGTATATTCTCCTTCAAAAAATACACCAACTGAGCGACTTAATTTCCATCCAAACATTACACCTGCTTGGTAATCTTCCCATTGTTCTAATTCAGAATCTTGTCTTAATCCTCCTAAGCCCCAATTGTTACGGTTTAAATATGAAAAATCTTCATCACCAGAAACATATTTATGATAAGGTAATAAATAAGAACCATATGCGTGAAGCCAGAAATTGTTTTTATAATGATAAAAATCAAAACCGACCACAGGTGATACAACACCAAATGGGTCTAGTAAATCCCATTGTTCGTTGTTGTAACGATTAATCAATGATTCAAATATGGTATCGCGGAACTGTAAATCAGTATATGCCACCTCGTTTCCTTGTGGGTCATACCAATAATAATCATATACTTGTTCACCATCAATATCGATAGTTACCCATTGATCTGTATATCCGTATTGATAACCTAATTGATACCAATAATTAATTGGCCAACCATTACTATCTGTTTCATTTAACCATATTTCTATTGGATTATATCCATAAGCTCTTTCATGTGTGCGATACATTGCACCAGCTGATAAACTAAACTTTTTACCAATAGGTAATTTAGCTCTTATTTCTGCAGATTTATAATTAAAATTAACTTTACCCTGCTCTCTACTTTCTAATTTAACCATGTGATATTTACCACTATGCTTTATAAAATAACGGTGGTTTTCAAATATCTCATCTCTGGACCTTTCTTTTTCCCAATGAAATACATATTCCAATCCTTTAAAAGCTGAATTAGGTGCTGTCATAGCTACGTTAGATTCAGTCCCATCAAAGTAATGTTTACTTTTTATTTCATAATCAAATCTAGCTATCTTTCTAAACCCAAAACCATAGCGATAATCAAAATCGTAATAGTCAGTACCATCAACTACAACAGGTGGTGTATATAAATTACCATCAGGGTTAGTTCTTACAAAATAATCTTTTGGCTCTTCTTTGGGGTTTTGTACATCACCAGCAATATAAAATGTACCGTATTTTAAAAAATCACCATAAAGTGATTTAAAAAATTTACCTTTTTCTTTTTCTTCTTGTGCGGTAATATTAAATGATATTAATAATACTAAAATAGTTAAAATTTGTTTCATAATGTTAAGTTTGTATAATATATGTAATTACCTATTTTTTACGTCTTTTAACGTTTTTTACTCTTCTTGGTTTACCTGCAGGCTGACCTAAATTCTTTTTTTCTTTTATTTTTGCTGCTTTTTCCGATGCAGACATCTCAGAAGCTGTTTTTACAGTATCTCTCGATACTCTTTTACTTGGTCTACAATATGGTACACCACGCTTTTCATCTTTACCTCTACCACATGGCTTACCTGTACGCACATCAATCCATTTTTCTTTAAACCAACGTTTAAGAGCCGCTCCTTTTTTAGTCTTTCTTACGGCCATATTTAGGTTTTGACGTTTTTTTGCCAGTTTTAGGGTCTACTGGAGATGGATCTACATCTCTATAAGGATCCGACTTCATAGGTGAATTTCCACCTTTTGGTTTTTTATGTCCGCATCCTTTTTTCTTTAATGCTAAATGTTCTTTATATGTCGTTGCTTTCTTTTCAGAACCATCTTTGCAATACATCATATGTGGTTTATATTTTTTTGTCATAATTTATTTTTTAGATTTATTACCCCAGTTAGCTGCTCCTACTTTTCTACATTTAGCGATTGCTCCGCTAGCATATGCAGAAGGAAAAACTTTATATCTTGCCTTTACTTTTTTATAACATGCGTCTTTTGCCATAATATTTTAATATTTTATTTTGTTTATTTTAATTTTACGTGGTTTAGTTAACTTGATTTTTATTTTAGGAGATGTGTCATTTTCATCAGGTGTTAGTTGATATGGTTGAAAACCTGAAAGCAATGCTATTTTTCTCCACCACTCCAATTCACTATCAAACGCCGCGTTAATATTTTCATATTTTCTTAATACTCTATCCCCTGGCGCATTGAATAAAAAAGAAATTGCTAATCCTGCCATCATAAAAGCAGGGTTTTCTAAAGAAAAACCTTCATTTTCTAAAGCGTCTCTTTCATATGTATAAAGATTTGCAATTTGTCTTAGTTTTCCCCACTTTGTATCTACAGGGGGAGATATATCCATTAATCTATCAGCCATTTTAACATAATCAGCTTGCGTTTTCCAATTACCGTCCTCTTCTTTCTTTTTTTCCTTATAATATTGTACTATTATATTTTTTGCTGTTGATGCAAAAACACCTTTGAAACCCATCCCTCTTAATATGGAATCAGCCATGTTGTTACTAACATCAAAATACTTATTTTTTTCCTCATCTTCATCCCATTCGTCAAACATAAGTGCAAACAAGGCTTGTTGCATGCTGTTAAATATAAAGTTTTGAATAGCTAAATAATATGTTATCCTACTAAATTGTACTGCTCTACTTTCATTTAAAGTTAAACCTTGTATTCTACGCTTATTAATTATATCTCTAATTAATTTTACTTTTATTCTATAATACTGTTGTGGAGTATTTGCATATGCTAATATTACACGACCTAATGAACCAGATTGTTCCATACTAATTTTATCTGGATTACTTGATTGTTGTGATTCTTCTGCTGTTGCTCTAAAATCTTTAAAAGCTCTTTTTTCAGCTTCTTTTTGATCTAAACCTCTCCTTAAATATGTTTTTATTCTGTTTCTATAAAATGTACCACCACCTAAAGATATTGCAAAACTATCCATAAATTGTGTAGGTAAAAACCCAGCTTTTAATATTTTTGCAATCACACCTTGAGGCCCATTTCTTTTAGCAGCAGCCACAAGATCAGCTTCATTTATATCTAATCTTAATCCACCTCTTCTATCTACTAAATAATCAGAATTAAATAAAAACATAAAATCTTTCCAAAATTGCTTTTGGTTTGCAAAAGCTTTAGTTGCCGCATAAATATTATTGTCACTATAATTAATAAAGTTAGCAAATGATATACCCTGTAATAGAGCAGATCTGATGTTAATAAACATAGTAACACCCACACTATTAGTCCACCAGTCCGCAAACTCACTAATATATTTAGGAGCATCTTTTCTCCTATTTATACCGGTTCTCATTCTGCTGATACTATCTTTTAAAGCAACTAAAAAAGTTTTTCCATAGAGCATCTCTATTTTATTTAAAGTATCTTGATCAAATGTAGCTTTAATATTTTCATCCCATTTTTTTAAAACCTCAGCTCTTATTGTTTGGGCTATATTTGTTTGTAAATCATATTTTATAGTTCCCGAAACCCACGCATCATTTGGCTTTATATAGCCTTTTGATATTCTTAGTTCTAAAGTTTTATTGGCAAGTATTTCTAGTTCAGGATTATTTTTAACATGCGCCAACATCTTTTTTAAATCTGTTTTAGTTACACCAGGCACTTCCATTTTTAATTTTGTCCACATATAAACCCTCACGGCCATTTCTTTTGTATAAATAGAACCTTTTTCAATTTTTTCATTTAAAGGGTTGTCTATTAAACCAAATTTATTACGCCTAGGTTTAATTGTTGGTAATGAATTTATTAATGCCTTATAATCCGCCAAAATTCTTACTCTCGCAGTTGAAAGCTTAGTTAATGCTTCATTAAAAACATCATCAAAATTTTCTTTATACCATGCTTTTTGTGCTTCGCCTTCTCTTGCTTTGCCAAAAAAGCTGTATATTAATCCTGTAAAATCTCTTGCCTCTGGGTATACAAATAAATTTTTAAAAAAGTTAGTGTCTTTTTGTGCTTTTTCTCCTCTTATTGTTGCTTCAGCTTTTGTAACTCTTTTTTGTGTTGGTGTGCCTTTTTTATTTTCCAACATTCTATTTAATTCTAATTTAAGATTTTTACCGCTGTACTTTTTCTTTTTTATTGCATCAACTTCGGCATCTAATTTATCAGCTTTTGAAAGAACTGGTTTTTTCTTACGTCTAGAAAAATCTAAAGAAATCTTTTTTGCTTTTTGTTGTTGATTAAATAAATTTTCATTAATAATTTCCCCATTTATATCAACATTTAATTCTTGCATTAAAGTTTTACCCGTCTGAGGATTAATTAAATTATTAGGATTTATACCAAAGTTACCATCATTATCAACTATTTGAGCAATAACATAGTTAAAATATCTTTGCCACCAATAATCTTCACTTATATTCCAAACGTCTTCTATAGACATTTGTTGTGATAATCCAGCTTTACCAAGCATTTCATTATTAACTTTTGATACAGCTATAAGTTTATAATTATCTTTTAATGCTTTAAAATCAGTTTCCCAGTTTCTTTTTGTATCTAAAGCGGAATCCATCAAATATCTAAAAGCACTTACCTGAGTTAAAGCATGTTCAAAAACTATAGGCCCTTTTGTTTTTTTATCTATATATAACAATTCAGCCCCTAATCTATGATAATGATTTAAATTCTTTTGCGTATTTTCAAGCATATGGAAAAAAGCAACAGCTAATTTAGGGTTTTCTCTAACAACTTTGACAATTTCATTCCACATGGTGTCAAAATTACTTAAGTTTCTATCATTATATTTTTTAACAGCACTTTTAGTTGCCTTTTTTCTTACTTCTGTGCCTGTTTTGCCAAATTGATTAGTTGGTTTGGTTTTTATATATTTATCATTCCCTCTTAATGGTTTTAATCCTTCAATTTTTTTAAGCTCTGCTCTTAAATAATCTTTATCCGCTCTACTTAAACTTTTTAAATGTGGCCCTCTACTCCACATATCAGTTCCCCAAAAACCATCTGGCCAGTTACCAACTTCTAATATTGTTTTTACATCTGCAATATATTTTTCTATTCCTTTTCTATCAGTAATTTCATACCAACCATCTTTTACATGCTTATTAAATATTTGCTTGTTCGTTTGTTTAGTATCATTACTAAACATTGCCTCATTCTTCTTGCCTTTAGCAATTGTAATTTTACCTCTTCTTGAAAAACTCATTGGGGATTTTCCATCCGCCATTTCATCAATAATTTTTTGGTTGCTTTCTCTTTTTCTAGCAACATATAATGTTATAGCTTTACCTATTTCAGCTTTAACAGCATCTCTAAATGTTTTTTGATTTCTATTTTTAGGACCCTTAGTTCCAGCCAACTCCCCAAATTTTTGCTCAATAGTTTTGCCATGGTCTTTAGAATCAAATTTTTCTAATGAAGGTATAAATTTATCAAAAGGAATTTTTGCTTGTATAGGATTACCAGCTGCAGTACCCGCTGTCATGTCTGCTCTTCCTCCTTTAACATAAAAGTTATTTCTTATAACGGGTTTTAAACCAGTTGCTGACTTAGTACTACCTTTTATTGTTAATCTTCTTTGGTTTTCAGGAAATAAATTATATATTGTTTCCGCTTTTTCTTCAAAAGTTTTTAATTCTTGTTCAGCTGTTTCGCCAAATATTTTTTGTGTTGTTGATGGCGATGCGTCTTTTGCTGTTTTATAATTAGTTAAATCTACTTTATCTAAATTAGCTGCATATTCATCTTCAATTTCCTGTATTAATTCATTTTGTTCTTCTACAGTTAGATTTTCATCAAAAGTAATTATATCAAGAATAGGATCAATAGTAGGTACAACTTCTTCAATTTCTGACTCTACGTTTTTTAATTCTTTTGTTCTTTCATCAGAAAGACTGATTCTACCTTCTAATTTACTTAATTCTGCTTTAAAAAATCCTTTACCTCTTTTTCTTATAATATCACCAGCGTATGTAGTAAACTTTTGTTTTGCACCAGTTTCAGGATCTGTTTGTTTGTAATTTGTTAATATACTGTTAAAAACATCTGTTAAAAATCCTTTAGCTTTATCAACACCAACTAAGTCTTTTTTAGATATATCATATCCCATCATAGCTAAACCAAATCTATAATATTGATTTACAAAGTCAACTACGTTTTCACTATTTTCAGCTTGATATTCTTCTGCTAATTCTTGTAATGATTTTTCAGGCGTTTTTTCTGCTTTCTTTTTTGATTCAATTAATTCTTTATTAGAAGGTACTTTAGAGGGATCAAATAAGCTGGTTATGTTTTCGCTAAGCTCACCTTTTTCAATACCCTTATTGTACTCTCTTAAAAAATTATAAACACCTCTACCGTTTTTAAAACTAATTTTTTTGAATCCTGCAAATTTAAATACATCAGAAATTATATTGCCTAAACGATTCATTACACCATCATCAAAACTTATTTCTTTTTCCCTTATTAAGTCTGCAAATGCAGTAATATATTCTCTATCGTGTGCTTCTACGTCGTAATTATCATTTAATCTTTCTTGTACTTTATCTTTTTGATTTTTAGTTAGTACTTTTTTAAATTTAGCTACCAATTCAGCTTGTTCTTTAGAATTACCTATTACATTATTTAATATACCATGTAATAATTCGTGACCACCTACATTTACTTGTTCTGTTTTTGAAGCTACATCTTCATTAATAAATATTTTTTTACCTATTATAAATCCTCCAACTTCATTTGATGCTTTAGAATATTTATTTATATTCTTTTTAGATACACCTAATTCTTTTAATCTTTTTAATATTGCTGTTTCATCTGCATAGCTTTCAGTTTCTAAACCAAAAGTTTTACCTTGCGTTTCTACAAATCTTTTTGTAGCGGCTATATTTCTTTTACCGATGTCTTGTTTAAGTTGTTGTTGTTTAGACTCTATATCTAATGTTGCCTTAGATTTTCTACCAACTTTAGCATATTTATCAGCAATTGCGTCAATTTCTGATTGAATACCCCTAAGAGTATTTTTGCCCATAGTTGTTTTAGAATTTAAATATTTTAATTTTTCAAATTCTAATTCTAATAATGCAGCTCTATCCACTGGGTCTGTTACTCTAGCATTTATTTCAGCTGCTAAGCCAGCTTTTATTTGTTGTTCGTTAATTAAATTTTGAACAAAAGGGTCGTTTTCAGCTTCTAAACTCATATCGCCTATGTCTTCAGGAGCTATTTCTAAATACTCTTTTATTTTTTCTTCACTAACGACCTCGCCATTTATTTTGTATATTGATGATTTAAATCCACCTGTTGAAGTGGCTTGCTTTATAATTTGAACAGGAGCAGCACTAAAAGGGCCTGATATACCTTCTAATATTATTTCTTTAGCATCTAATGGTTTTTCTTCAGCAATTAATCCTAATGCTTCACCACCAGCTCCAGCTGCCATTTCTACCATACCACCTGTGGTTGCACCTGCAACATTCGATATAGCTTTACTACCGCCTAATGCTTTTACAGTTTTGTTTGTAGTACCAAAAAGAGATTTTCTAGTCGCAGTACTAGCGGCCCTCATTCCTCTAAATCCTATTAAAGACCCTATACCTTCAACCCATCCAATTGTTTCGCCTCTTAAGGCTGATTTTCTTTCAATATTTTTTACTTTATCCTCATCATTAAATAATTCTCTTAGGTTTTCTAAATTCATTTCTTTACCATCTTCTAATAAAGCATCTTGAATCTGAGTATAATATGAAAGCATTTTTTCCATGTACTCGGCAGACCCTTTACTATATCCAGCAAAAGTCATTAAAGGTATAGAAACTAATTCTTCAGGAAGTACCGCTAAAGGACCAACTTGCCCAAGCCCTGTTGCTAAACCTGCGCCCGCAACAGCTTCTGTAATCCCAGCACCTTGTGTAACTGTTGAAACTCCACTACCAATAATAGATTTAAAAACTTGTGACGATAAACCTGTAATACCTTCTCTTGCAGTTGCCAATAAAGTTGCTTCAAAAGGATTGCCACCATTTTCTACAACTTTGTCATATTCATCGCTCCATTTATTAAAAGCCTTCATACCTTCTAATGATTCGCTATATTCTTTACCGGCTTGTAAAAATATTTGAAAATCTTCATCAGATATTTGATCTTTTGATTTTCCATATAGCCTTTTAAATATTACTTGATTTAATTTAGCTTCTTTAAGTGCTGGATCTACTGATTCTAATATACCTTCAACCGGTAAAAATGAACTAACTTTTTGAACACCTGGAACAAACCCTAAAGCTGTTTTAAATGTATTTGATATAAATTTAAAATTTTCACCTAATCTATCTTTAACACCTTCTTTTTCTTCTTTAACATTTTGAATAGCTCCTTCTGGAATAGCGGTTGTAAAATTTTCTGCAAAATTACTATCTGTCTCTGTATTAACTGTTGTTACATCAGGATGTTTTTTAAGGTAATCATTTATTGACAAGTTAAGATTTCCCGCTGCTTTTGCAATATCATCTTCACTATAAATTACCCCGTCAAATTTATAATCTGGCATATTATTTTATTTTAAAATCCGTAAAATTCTTTTCCAGTTGGATTATCGCTTAATCCTGGTAAATCTTTAGGTTTTCTATATGATTGACTAAATAAAGTTTTCCAATAGGCTTTTGCATCTGCAGACATTTCAGCCATATCCATATATAAATTAAATAAACCGTTTGCGTCACCTATACTATAAGGGATAGCTGTAAAACTACCATCACCCCTTGGATCTATATATAGTTCAGCCTGATCAAAATTCTCCCATACATCTTCCTCGGTTTTTATACTATCATTTTTATCTTGGTTTATTAATGTTGATACAAATTCTTTTTTTGTTAGTATTCTTGCTTTGGAATTTATACCTGCTGCTTTTATTAGATCATTTTTTATTTGTTGTACATTAAAGTTTTTTCTTTTACCTGTAACCCCTGAAAAATCTAGAGCCTGGTTATATGTATTTGCAGTAACCGCTATATCATCCCTAAGAGATTGCCCAAAAGGAAGTTCCTTAGTCTCTAGTTCTTGTTGAGCTTTCCATATTTTATAGGAAGCTGCGTTACCACTTTTAATAGCATCAACAGTCTTTTTAATAATAGCTTCTTTTGCTAATTCTGGATTTGAAATATATAGAGCTCTGTCATCATCAGTAAAAGAGCTAGCAAACATATCATCATACAATATAGATAATATTCTTTCATCACCTCCCTTTTCAATTAACTGTCTTACTTCTCTTTCAATATTACCTACAGTAAGTGAAAAAGCGTCATTTGAATAATCAATACCTTTAATTCCATTTGCTTCTGCGTTTGAATAATATTGACCAATTAAATTTGAATATTCATCATCTTGTTCAAACCAATCAAAGTCTTTTTTAGTAAATCTATATTCTTTATTTTCATGAGTTGTTATATATGTTGGATTGCCAAAATTATCATATTCAACTGTATAATCAAGCTCGTCAGGTAATAATATATTATCTAATGCTCCTTTTTTACCAGCGTCAAAACCTTTAGATATTCTATGATGGTTTTCAGAATATTCTTTACGTCTAGATTGAATCCAAAGTAAATTGTCATTTACATTATTATATGATTGACTAATACCACTTAATTGGTTTTGAATATTCATAAATTCTTGAGAACCTGGTGTGGCTTCAGCTAATAAATTACCTAATTCATAAAATTTACTTTTATTATCAAATGCCCAAGGAATTAAAGATTCTCTTGTTGTATTATCTAATTTAGAAAAATTTATTTCTTCGGGAAATTTATTAAGTATATTAAAAGCTCTTCTATCTATTTCAGCTCTATGTTCTGCCTGGTGCTTAACCATGTCCATTATACTTTTAGTAGTCTTTTGTATACTTTTATCTATAGTATCTACTAAGCCTGTATTAAAACCGCCTGCTGCTAATCTTGCTCCTAATATTAAGTTTTTATCTGACATAATTTATTATTTAAAAAAGTTTACCTCCAGATATTTTATTAGCAGCGAGCGCTCCTCCTACTCCGGCTGCCATATCTGTTAATCCTCCAACTGTAGCAGCGGTTGCATCTTTTCTCGCTTGATCAGCAGCTGCTTTTCTTTGTTGAGCCATACCTAATAAAGTGCTTTGTCTTTCGTAATTCATTTTTTGGGCTTGTTGCTCTCCGCCTGCAATAGCTGCTTGTCTTTGTTGTTCACCTTGTGCACCCATCATTGCGTTTCTTTGTTCTTGTTGGGCTATACTTGCTGAAGCAGTTTGTGCTTGTTGTGCTTGTGTATTAGCCATCGCTTGTGCTAATGCTGCAACTCCACCACCACCAGCAGAAGCAGCCATACTACTCATAATATTTGCCGCGCCTTGCGCACTTTGTTGTGCTGCAAAATCAGCTGCTTGTGTACTAACCGTTAAGTTTGAATATGGGTTAGTAATATTTTTATATGGATTGCTTATATCCATATCTCTAAATGCTTGTTTTTCTTGTTGCATTTCTTTAGCTGCTCTTCTTTGTTCACGTCTTCTTTTACCGCCTCCAAATAAACTAGCTCCAAATTTTATAAGACCACCTACTGCTTGACCAGCCGCTTGTATACCTGCTGCAGCTACTGCTGGTGCTACCGCTGGTACAACCGCCCAATTCATTCCTCCTGAAGGTGCTTCTATTATTAATTTTGATATTTCTACTATACTTTCCATTATATATTTTTATATATTTATTATTACGTATTAACTACTCATACTAATTTCACTTCCAACAGCATATATTTCTTTAACCGCATTTGATGTGTTTTGCATCTTTACAGTTGCGTGGTAACCTAATAACCCACTTGTTTCCCATCTTGCATTTTTAACATAGAATACAAAATATTTAGCAAATGATCCGCTTATAGGTGGTACTGTTGAATATGAAGCGGTAACTGATGTGGATGTAACAGCTGTTACGGCTCCAACTGCTGTAACAACGCTTCCAGTTGGGTGTATAAAATATAATGTATCACCTTTTTGTAAATCTTGTGGTACATTATTTGTAAAACTATATGTAATTGTATTACCTGAATTACCTGTAACAGTATTATATACACCAATACCTTGTACATTTAAAGCTTTAAAATCTATATCAGATACAGTCTCTCCTTTACCTCTTATGTAGTTAAAATATTTATTTTCTTTATTTACAAATGAATCTACTGCTCCATCTTGTTGGTCGGTAACTATACTAGGGCATGTCCACCCTCCATCTCCTTCATAATTTAATGTTCTAAAATTTTTCATATTAGCAGGAGCTTCATTCAAAATAACCTCTACATATGGTGTTACTTTTGAACCATAAAAATTACAAACACTTCCAACATGATGTTCATATATATGACCATTTTTAAAAGTAAAATATTTATTTTGTATACTTCCTCCAGCCTCAGGTATAAAAGACTTTTTACTAGTCCATCCATTTATTGATTCAGAAAAAGAAACAGTACTATTCGCATTTGTAGGGTGAGTACTAATATTATATTGATGTTTTCTAATGTCATAAGAGCCTACCATATATCCAGTATTTGCCGGTAATGCG
>CERR01117468.1_pt1 | contig 11870 bp, 9 predicted proteins | sample 530841 | NCBI WGS metagenome assembly CERR01 (sample SAMEA2621021, study PRJEB7988) | marine metagenome | biome: marine biome (ENVO:00000447); feature: surface water layer (ENVO:00002042); material: "saline water (ENVO:00002010), including plankton (ENVO:xxxxxxxx)" | depth 5 m | reverse complement strand
TTCTTAGTTTCTTATATTTTTTTTCTGTTTTATCTATATAACTATTATTACAACAGCATATAATATGACTACTATATCACTTTCTAAATGGATTCAATATGATAATGTTTGTGCACAAGATTATCTTATTCAGCTCATTATTGATTTCCTTTCTAAATCAGACAATATATATTCGAATTTCATAAAACACGTGACTCTTAATAAATTTATTGGAGATATAAATAAGGATTTGATTACACATTATTTTCATATAGCAACAAGAAATCGCTTCCTTGTTCGCAAAACAATCAGAAATTGGATATTTAAACGAAGACATTTACATTATATCAATGATACAGACCTTCTATTAGAACCTTTTGATAATACGAAAGAATATCCTAAAATTGTTGACAATCTTGGGATTGGTGGATGGGGTATTTATCGATTTCGTCCAGGAGATATATACCAATTAATTATTGGAAATTTACAATATAGCGAATATCAAATGCCACGTATACTCCCTATTAAAAATCCTTGGTCAAACAAAATTCTTAGTAAAATTGAATTATACAACTTGTTCATATCTTCTTATAAAATACATAAGACTCCTTGGCTATTCGTCGAATATGCTAAACTAGATTTTAATAATACCCTTTTTCTAAGAAGACATAACAGTTTTCTTACTGAAAAAGCCGTATATAATGATGTTTTAAACCTATCTGAACAGGAATTCCGGGATGAATGTGAAAAAATTTTTAAATATAACATTTCAAATACTATTGTAAGATACGGTCATTTGAAATATAACTCACTGAATTCTATAAATATTGGTAAATTGCGCAAATTTTTTACACAAATTATCTTTGATATTAATTTAAAAGATGGATTCAGTCTATCTATAACTAACAAACAAAAACAATCCCTGTTTAACTTATGGAGTGAATACCCTCATATTATAACTAAAATTAACAAACAAACTTCTTGTCGTAAAAAAAGATATTACAAAGGTACTCAAACTATTAATTCAAATTATGATTTAGATATATCAAGAGCAAGAATGTTGTATGCATATAATGAAATAATGCACTTTGCTCAAAATAGTAATCCTAATAGAGTTGAATTATCCCCAACTATTCCAGATATTATGGACGTATCTTTTGAATCATTATCACCATCATATCCAAGAACTACAGTTATTAATTTAAGAGACCCTCATAATACAGAGTCGAACTTTGATAGAATTATAAGACCCCCTATTAGTTTTAGAATAGAAGGTCGCAATTATACAGTCCGTCAAAATGTAGAGACTAATCCGGAAGATATAGAAATAGAATCAAGATCCGGAAACTATACAGAATCTACAAATAGTCTTTATAACCGCTTCACATTCAACTCATCTTATCAAAGACAAAGAATAGTTAACAATGAAATCGCCGAAGTGTGGCAAGAAGATTCGGACCAATATATGCCAGATTATTAAATAAATTCCGTTATACTTATTAATGGAGGAGGATAATAGCAACGTTTTCGAAACGATTAATGCTAAAAGGGAACGTTCTAGTTCAGAAGATATGGATTCTTCTCGTGCTAAAAGTCCGCGTAATACTCCGGATGGACGTGCGCCAACACCTGCCACAATTCAAGAAGATAACCTTGATTTACATGCAAATCTTGGAAAATTATTTGATTATAATTCTCAACGTAAAATATTTTTAGAAGAAATTTTCAATTTTTGTAAGCTTTGGGATGGAGTCATATGTGGGTCTTTTGCATTAGCGACTGCAATGGACAGTCTTAATATGGAACGCGGAACTATTTACAATAACGTCCCAACATGGGAACCAGGAGATATAGACATATATTTTATGATAAAAAAGCAAAAATTAAATGAAATGCAAATAAACCAGCGAAATATCTTTACAATCGTTAATTCTTTCTATACACACTTCTGTGTTATTCGAGATTATCTTAATAAAATACCTAAAAAATCGAATTTTAGTACAAAACAGCCACTATGTAATGGAACATCCATACATGATTCATACCCAAATAGTTGTATGATAGAGGCTTTTTCTTCAAAAAATTACCATACCGTTTTAGATGTTCAACTCATATTTTACTATTATGATGAAACAATTTTACCATACGAACAAATAGAAAAATCTATTCTTAATGTTTATGATTATAGAATGCTCCAATGTTACTTAAGCATTCTTGATTTAGATGATATCCGAATCAAATTTTGTTCAACAGATGCCAAGTTAGATATAGAAAACAAAACATTGGTGATTAATTATAACAAATCAGAAGATTATAACGCATGTATGAAAAGCATTGAAAGAGGTATCAAATATATGGATAGGGGATTCTTTCCAAAAAATATTACTGATTTTTGGAATACACAAAAATACAGAATGGATGGTTCCGCTTTAAGAACATACAATAATATTAAATCAACGGGAATTAGATATGATTGGAAAAGGATTGAATCAAGAGAAGAAATTGAAGATATTTGTAGAAATCATGGATTAATTCCTAGAATTCCAGGGGATAATAATTTCTGGGCTCGTGCACCACATATTGATTATAAAAAACAGGGGTTGTTACAAATAGATATCTACGAAGAAGAATCTAATCCAGAACATGATGGACCCTATATTGAGTATTCACTCATAGAACGTATCGATCGCAAACCATTCGATGTTCAAATGAAATGGGATAAGTTACATCAAATGGAATATTGGGATTGGTGGATGCGCCCAGATATTGTTGCTAAAATGGATCAAGAGACTGTGTTCTTTTTAAAAACTTCCAGAGAAAAAAACAAGTTCTTAAAGACAAATGTAAATAGATGGATACATCTTTCAGAGTTGGGTTCAGTTTTAAACTATACGCTCTTTAATCCTACAATTTCTGATAACAAGGTTATTATTACTGATATTGATGAATCGGCATTATGTAAATCAAATCAAATAATTAAGAATGTATATGTTCGTGAATCTATAGAAAAGCAAAAAAGTGTTATAGCCAATGAATCACGACTGGATAAACCAACATTTAAGCTTATTCAGGATGATAATCCAACATTCCAAAACTTAAATTTGCCATATACACAAATTTTTGCAGAACAATATAACCAGTATATCTATAATCACGATGGAATGACTTTATTTGATCCTAATGGAATTCCAACCGATTTCTTACAAGATTATGAGTTCACTTTATCACAACAAGACAGAAATATAGCCGAAGATGTAGTTGATTATGGAGGAATTGCTAAACTTTATTTTACAAAACTTAATGATGAATTTAGAACTATTAGTGAACCAAGCTACAAAAACTTGTCCGGCACTGATTTTAAGAAACCCAATCCAAAAGCAGCCTACGCAGACCAGTTTGAATTCCTTCCTGATTATATGAAGTTATCGCTAATTCTAAAACTTGCAGAGGTAAACAATGTTAAACAAACATTTAAATTAGACAACACAATTTTTAATAATGTATTTAACACCAAAGGTATACCATATATCGAAATTATAAGTGCTTGTGGAATGATTACCCCACCGAACTGTTCATATAATGCTGAAATAAACATTAAATTATTATGTAGATTTATTCAAGAAACCGGATGTAAAGAATATGAAGAATCTGATAAAGAATCATTTGATTCAGTCTTTCCAATTAATCAATTGAACTTTAGTTTTCCGGGAAATAGACCAGATATGAAAATTAACGTTGCTTGGGATGATGGAACCAACAGCGTAGAAACTTTTCCATCTATTTATAGTAGTACCACAAATATAAGACTAGAAATGCCCCGCGACAGTATACAAATCTTGGAATGGTTTAAAAATAGACTTAAACCAGCAGAAAATACTATGTTTCCAATAGCTGTTTCTGAATTCGTTTTATCAGAATCTGATAAATTAAATAATCTTCCATCAAATGTTATCATTCTTCTAAAGAACCATTTCTATTCACCTGATCAGCAATACACTGTAGAAGATTTTGAAGATAGTTTACGGCGTTTCGTTTTATATATTAATAGTACATCAGATGGTAAAAATATTATACATCAGCTAGAAAGCTGGCTTTTATTTTTAAAACTATGCCCTTGTTTCACTATTATAGAACTAAACAGTGAAGAGGGTAAAGAATATATTAGAAAATTATTACATTATACGGATTCAAATAATCCAAATATTGATGACAACACTATAGATAGAATGAAAGAATATATGAACAGATTTTTTGATGAATTATCCATTCAAGATGATGTACATCCTAATATTAAAGACTTTGTTCTATTTGTAACTGGGACTATAGCATTACCAAATGACTTCAAGTATACATTACAAATAGAATCAAGTGATTATAACAGTCTTCGTCTGCCTACATCACATACTTGTTTTAATCAAATTGACCTTCCGTGGATTCCATTATATCGTTATCCAGATGACTTTTATGATAAATTCAAAGAACAATTCGTAAAAAGTCTTGAAATTATACGTAGCGTTGATTCTAATCAAAACAATCCTGATTCTAATGAAAATAACATGAATATAGATGATAATTCGGATGAACAAATACCACAAACACCTGACTCACCCTCTGATAATATGGAAGGTGGAGAAAAATTAAAGCAAAAAATATTACGTTATAATCATACAATCTAAACTTTTTAGAATATATGTATGAATATTCTATTTTATTAGATGAAGCCTATAAAGATAAAACCTGTTTTCACTATCATGAAATGTTTTGGTATCGTGGTAAAAATCAACGACAAAGAGCTATTGAAGAAAGGATAAACAAATATGGTATTTATAAAGGGTTTGTTATATCTATGAGTGAATTCAAGTCTAATGCACAAATGAGTACTACTGTTAAAGACGTATCAGCTATTATAAAATTACTTTCATCATTCAAACCAGAAGAAAGATGTTTATTTGAACTTATTGAAGATCGTAGCAAACTTTATTTTGATGTAGATGTTCCACCAACTATAAAAATTACAAAGGAAAATGTTCTTAATAATATTATGAAATTCTTAAATGATGCATTTGGAATAATACCTACAAAACAACATATACTAACCGCCCATAGATTTGATAAGTTATCTTGGCATATAATATTTCCAGAATTCTATATCACTAGGCAAGACCGCAAAAATTTGTCGGACTATATATTAGAATATTCAATACCATTTGTAGATCACAAAGTTTATAATAAAACTCAGTGCTTTAGAATGAAAGGGTGTTGTATCAGAAATAGACCTGAAACAATTCTTCTTTCAGACTCATCTCTTAAAGATACACTTGTTACAACTATTATTCCAAATACAAAACACTTACAAATTATTCCAATCTCTCAAAAACGTGAATAAAACTCTCTAACTTTATTATTTGCTTTTATTCCCCAAGGATCCATTGTCTTTATATACAATCCATCCAGACTTTTTACTCTACTTAATGCTACATATGTCTGACCTTCCTCAAATATACCCGAACCAATATCTATTTCTGCCATATCCAGTGTTGCACCTTGACTTTTATGTATTGTTATTGACCATGCCAATATTAATGGTATTTGAGTTATGGATATAGTAATATCACTATCATCTGAAGATTCCCAAGTAAATGGTTTCATAACAGTTTCCAATCCATTCTTAAAACGCACTATTGGTAAATTATCGGTACCATATTCAAATCCAGTAACTATTCCACAACTTCCATTACATATTGGTAAACATGATTCCAAATCTATATTCGCAACACTCATCACTTGTGCCCCAATTTTAAGTTCTATACTCTCCGCACAAGGTATCTGGTTCAGAAATAATTCTACTTCCTTCTTCACTTTAGGATCATTTCTATTATATTTCCTTGATTTTTCACCAATAACATTTATATTAACACTAAAACTCCTGGGATTTCCCGGCAATACATCTAATTCAGTTTTGTTTAATCTTTCAACTATCCACTTCAAAGGATATAATTTTGTTGGCTTTATTTCTAGGTCATCCACTTTCTTTTCCACACAAGACATCAATGTGTTAAATGAATTCTTTGATATTCTTCCCCTTCTTACTTGATTCAATATTTTCACATAATTACTATCTTTCTGTCTAAATATTGTCTTCAATTCAATCTGATTTATGAATACTTTTGACCAATCTTCAGATTCAAAACAAAATGCACGAGTGTATTCATCATTACCAATCGGAGGTAATTGATAAAAATCACCACTAAATATTAGCTGTATTCCTCCAAATGGTTTTACATTTTTCCTTGCTAATTTGCCTATCAAATCTAAAATTTCAAATAGCTTCTTTGATAACATACTTACTTCATCAATAATCAAAATATCTGTTGATATCCATTTCTTTTTATTAATTCTCTTTTGAAGACATTTTTTTGCAATATCATTAATACTTCCATCCATATTTGTACCTACACCACTCCAAGAATGTATAGTTGTCCCGTTACAATTTAATAGTATTGCTGCACATCCAGTTAATGCACACACCTGAACATTGTTTCTACTTCTTAAAGACATTTTGTAAATATGTCTTATTAATTCTGTTTTACCACTCCCACCTGCTCCAGTAATAAATACATTTTCTCCTCTTCCATAACGTATCAAAACTTCTTTCTGGTCATCAGATAGTTCCATAACTATATTTATTTCCCTTACTATATTTAATCATTTTTCATAAAAAATGATAATTTTACTCTCTTAACTATGTAAATATTATATAACTGCAAAGCATTTACACTTATATAAGATGGATAAAAGTACAAGTTCCTCTAATGTATTTACACAAAATATTGAAACCTCTACCAATAATCAAGATCTTCTCCCAACGCAGAGGCTTAAAAGACCTAAACTTATTCGTTTAACTAACGAAGATCCTATTCCACCAAAAAGGGAGACAAATCCCGACAATGGCTCTTCCTATACAAATCAGGATCCCTCAAATAATTAGAAGTTATATTCGGTTTGTATTTTTTCCCAATACATTCTTCCTTTTTCCGTACATAAGACTCAAAAAAACAAAAAAATGATTCTATATTTAACTTAGAGATAGTATTATCTTAGGATAGGATATATAGCATAACAGATTACATAAATCATCATGACTTCTACTAAGGAAAAGACCATCCCTGCTCGCATTATTACTGATCGCAAGCATATTTTGAAGGCTGTTCTGAATGATATGGACTCTATGAGTCCTGAAGAATTCATTGAAATGTTTAAGGTCACTCGTGAAAAGTATGAGAACATGCCTATGTCTCATAAGAGCAAGAAGAGTAAGAAGAGTAGTAAGAAGCCTAAGCTTTCTACAAAGACTGGGTGGAATATTTATTCTCAACACTATCTTGCCGAGATGCAGCCTGAGGCATTTACGCTATTTGAAAAGTTTGATAAGGAGGAGCAAGAATCTGGAAAGGATAAGGAAGATAATAACACTATTACTTCCAAGAACTTGAAGAAGATTATCAAGAAGCTTAAGATTGAAGTAACCAAGGAGATTAGCTCAGATGAACTCTACAAGAAGTTTCATTTAAGTCAAATCCTTCGAACTGAAGCGGGTCGTTTGTGGAAGGATGAGGATAAGGAGGAGTGGAACAATAAGGCGGAGGAGATTAACTCTCAAAATCTTGAAAATTGGCGGAATGCATACGCGGATGAAAAGAATAACTTCTTACTATCTGCGGAAGACTTTGTCCTCAAGGTCAAGGAATATGGTCCTGATTCTCCGGAAACCAATATCAAGAAGTTCAAGAAGCCCGAACTCATTCATCTGTTGGGATGTATTGGACGTGCGAGTGAGGTTACCCAGTGTTCTAAGATCGGTGATCTACGTTCTTCGTTGGTAGCATATTACAAGGATTGTAATTAGTACCACAAACTGTAGAATCATTTACTTGTAAAAAATAGAAAAACCATAAAAACTAAAAAATTTAAAAAATCAAATATCAAATTTTTTTTGTACTAAGTATATATACAACATGCATACTCCTCAATATTGGCACTTTATTAAAATCAAAAAGAAGGCACTTATAGAGGGTCTATCTTCGAAACAGCAAAAAAAAACTCTTAAAAACATGAATACAGCCGAACAGATCGTATATAAACGCACATATTTATTTGCTTCAGTAGTTCCTTGTCCATAGAGATGTGTTTTTATTTATAGATTTTTTCATTCCTAAACGATATGAGATTTAATGACGATGTTTGGGGTATAATCAAACTATACTTTTTCCCTAAACATTTGTGGACACTGCCTGAAAATAAGAATTTTTTTAGAACAATGAAAGAATTACCTAAAATTAATCAGATTTCATCTATGAATCAATATATATTAATTAGTAATCCGACTATTTATATGGACGATATCTCATTCGTTAAAGTATATGAACTTCTTTGCTGGGATTATAAATCTCAAATAAATCGTTTATTTATTGAATCATATACGACTATTAATAATAATATAGACCTTCTCTATTTACAAAGTATTCCTCCTCTTTTAGTACATTAATACTCAAACCTTAGAATTTTACATAGCTTCTGATTAAGTATAAGTATTCATCAAACATATATTATATATAATGAAACTTTTCACTTATTTTACAACTTTTATTGTGTCTTGTCTTAGTTTTTCAAATCAGAGATATATTCCCAAAGCTAATTTAGCTGTTTTTGGAGTTACTGGTAAAACAGGACAATGTGTACTTAAACAAGCATCCAGTATGAACAAAGGAGTTTTCTCACTTGTTCGTCCAAAAAATAGTATTCGCTCTGATAGTTCTCACACTGTTTACTATGGAGATGTTACATCAATTGATGATGTAAATCAAGTCTATAATGGCAACGTAATTACAGGAACTATCGTTTGTTTAGGTGGATCTACTTCTGAAGTAGGTAATGCAATGCTAACTGATGGAACAAAAAACATTATAGAATGTATCTTAAAATCTAAGCTCGCATCAAAAAAAATTGCTATAGTTACATCTATAGGTGCCGGTGATAGTATTAATCAACCGCCTCTTTTTTTTAAAATTCTTATGAATACAGTTCTAAAAGATGCATTTGTAGATAAAAATAACCAAGAAGCTTTATTTCTTGATCAAAATGGTATTGGTAAAGACCTTGATTTTACGATTGTACGTCCAAGTGGTCTAACTGATGATAATCTCAAAAATATTTATGTTATTGAAGACGGTTCTGGAACAATACCAAGAATGAGTGTTGCAGAATTTTTGTTAAATGCTATATATGATAAACAATTCCCGTATACTGGTACAGCAGTATGTATTACTGGAGAAGAAAATAATATTAACGGTGAATTATTTAATTCGAAATTATAGCTTTTAGAGATCAAGTTGAAATGGTTGTGAGACATTACTACTTCCTTGTATTATTTCATAGTTATTAGATGAAATGTCTATGATTGATACATAACCCTCTGTTTGTGTTACATAGTGAAACACTTTTATTTTGGATATAATTTCTGGAGAATTAACAGTTCCAGAAGTACTAACATTTATAGTTGCAAATAAGGTATTTGCAATTGTTGGATGATTGTTTATTTGTGCCGAAGAATATGTTGATCTATTTTCATCTCCTACAAAAATACCTATTACATCACCTTCTTTTACTCCATTGCCTGCAATTGGATAAATAAAGAATGTGAAAGGTGTATAAGTATATATTATTGGATCTCCAAGGACCTCAGTTATAGTATACAATTCCTGTTCTGGTTCTGGTTCTGGCTCAGGTATATCATATCCTGGTATTAATCCATTTAAATCTAGTTCTATTAAATTCGATACATTACTTGAATTAATCGCCAACGTAAAATTCTCGGAAGAATAATCGATTACAAATAGATATCCCTGCGTATTATTTATGTAATGAAATACCTTAATTTTTGATATTTTCTCATATTCTCCCAATGTATTCACATTTATAGCCACAAATAAAGTTCCATTATATAACCTTGTTACACTTTGTCCTCTATTATCATCTCCCACGAAAATTGCTACTACATCATCTTCATTTATACCTCCAAGTATTGGACTTATATAAACTACGCATGTTTCAGGAGCAGATATTGGATAATTCGGATTTACTATCGCTGAAAGTGCCTCATCTAATGTATATAATTGTAATGACTCCGGTTCTGGCTCTGGTTCATATTCTGGAATCTTACCAGATAAATCTAATTCTACTAAATTTGTTACATTACTTCCATTTATAGGTAAAGCAAAATTCTCTGAAAAATAATCAATTTCAATTAGATATCCGTGTGTTGTATTCACATAATGGAATACTTTTATTTTTGATATTATATCACTTATACCTTGGGTATTTACATTTATTGTTGAAAAATATCCATTATTATAACTTTCTATAGAACTTTGACCACGATTCTCATTACCAACAAATATTGCTATTACATCTCCCACATCGATATTACCTATAATCGGACTTATATACAGTATATATGTATCTGGTGCTGAATCTGGTGAATTTGGATTCACAATATCTGAAAATGCCTCTTCAATCGTATATAATCTTAAAGGTTCTGGCTCTGGTTCTGGTTCTGGTTCCGGTTCCGGTGCTGGAATAATTCCAGACACATCTAAGATTATTGGGTTCGAAGCATTATTACCACTTATTGGTAAAGTAAAATTATTTGATAAGTATCCTATTTCAAATAGATAACCTTGTGTTAAATTTACATAATTGAATACCTTTATTGTGGATATTACATCCTGAATACCTTGGGTATTCACATTTATTGCAACATATAATGTACCATTGTATATTCCCACTTTACCCTCTCCTCTATTTTCATTCCCAACAAATATTGCAATTACATCATTCTCATTCAAACCACCAATTATTGGACTAATATATAAAATATACGTATCCGGTGTTCCATCTGGACCATTCGGATTTATTACATCCGGAATAGCTTTATCTATTGTTAATAGTATTATTCCTGACATATCTAAACTAATCGGACTTGATGCATTATTTCCACTTACTGGTAATATAAAATTATTTGAAGAATAATCGACTTCAAAACAATAACCTTGTGTATTATTTGTATATGTAAAGACCTTTATTGTAGATATTATATCTTGTGTACCTTGGGTATTTACATTTATTGCTGTAAATAGAACTCCATTATAACTTCCTACTATACCTTCTCCTCTATTTTCATTACCTACAAATATTGCGATTACATCACCTTCATTAATACCACCTAATATTGGACTTATGTATAATATATAGGTATTGGGCGTTCCATCTGGACCATTTGGATTTATTATTTCTGGAAATGCCTCATTTATTGTTAATATCTGTAACTCTGGTTCTGGCTCACCAATAATTATTTGTTCTGGCTCTGGTTCCGGCTCTGGTTCAGGCTCTGGTTCCGGCTCTGGTTCAGGCTCTGGTTCCGGCTCTGGTTGTGAATTATCTATAACTATAATATCACTTTCACTAACAGGACTAAGATCAGATGCTGGTTTATAAACTCGGAAAACATCTATAATCTTTTGTTTTGTGGGTATTGATAAAACTAATTGTCGAAAATCACTAATATTCTGAGTATTTTCTTCCATATAGTTATCATAAAACACTTCTACTGTTACAATAATAGAACCTTCTTCAAAAGTAATTACTATATATTCATTACTTATTCCTAATTCTTGCGAATAATAGTCAAGCAGTTCCTCTCGCATGTCTTCCAATTCAGTTTCACTAAGATCTGATAAATTAATATTAAATACGGTGTATGTGATACTAATAGTTGTTAGTGGTGGTTCTTCTGGTTCTGGTTCTGGCTCTGGTTCTGGCTCTGGTTCTGGCTC
>CERR01019027.1_pt1 | contig 11873 bp, 9 predicted proteins | sample 530841 | NCBI WGS metagenome assembly CERR01 (sample SAMEA2621021, study PRJEB7988) | marine metagenome | biome: marine biome (ENVO:00000447); feature: surface water layer (ENVO:00002042); material: "saline water (ENVO:00002010), including plankton (ENVO:xxxxxxxx)" | depth 5 m | reverse complement strand
CTCGGCGGAACTAACAGCCCTCAATCATTACTTGGAGATTTGAAGGATGGAATCTGGGCAGTTGGATTTGGTGGTGGACAAGTAGATATTACAAGTGGAAAATTCGTTTTTAGCTGCACAGAAGCTTACCTTGTTAAAGACGGTGAAATTGGTAACCCAATAAAAGGAGCAACATTAATCGGAGATGGCGCCACTGCACTTAAAAAAATTCAAGGCATAGGAAATGATATGTCAATGGATCCAGGAATGGGAAACTGCGGAAAGCAAGGTCAATGGGTGCCCGTTGGCGTTGGACAACCATCATTGTATATAACCGGGTTGACAGTTGGGGGGAGTGCGTAGATCAAAATTAACTTTTTTGTTCAAGCAAAACAGCTATAATGACTTTAAGAAGAACCGGCACGCCGAATTAATTAAGTGAATAGGATATTGCTATGGCAAAAAAAGATTATGATGACATTCCTGGAACCTTCGTGTTCGACGCTGAACGTTCAAGAGAGGGTTATCATTTAAATCAATTTTGTATATCTTTGAGACTCCAAAGCAATCGGGATGTGTTCAATAGAGATGAAGAGGCTTACTTAAATTCTTACCCAATGACACCTGAACAACGTCAAGCAGTTCGAAGTCGAAATTGGAATTTGCTGCTCGAGCTTGGAGGTAATATCTATTACACTGCAAAATTAGCAGCAAATGATGGAATTAATTTTCAAAACCTCGCAGGAAAAATGACCGGTATGGGAGTAGATGCCTACAGAGATATGATGCTAAAAGGCGGAAGACCGATTGAGGGAAATCGATCAAATGAAGAATGGGAGAAAAATTAATGGCTCGTATAACCGCTGGAGTTGGATGTTCGCACGTACCAGCAATCGGAGTTGCCATGGATACTGGCAATACAAATGACGACTACTGGAAGCCAGTATTCAATGGATTTGAGAAATCACGCGAATGGATGAAAAAACAAAATCCTGATGTAATTTTTTTAGTTTATAATGATCACTGTACAGCCTTTGATGCTTCATGCATTCCTACCTTCTCACTAGGTTGTGCAGCAGAATTTAAACCGGCCGATGAGGGTTGGGGGCCCCGACCAGTCCCAGTTGTCAAAAATCATCAAAAAATGGCCAGTCACATTGCTCAATCTCTCATTTTAGATGAATTTGATCTCACGATTATGAATGAAATGGAGGTAGATCACGGATTAACAGTTCCTCTGTCTGTAATGTATGGTGATATTAAGCCAGATGAACAATGGCCAGCGCTCGTCATTCCACTTTGCGTTAATGTAGTTCAATACCCACCGCCCACTGGAAACCGATGTTACAATTTAGGTAAAGCAGTTCGTCGAGCTATTGAAAGTTACGAAGAAGATTTAAACGTGGTAATCTTTGGTACCGGCGGCATGAGCCATCAACTGCAGTATAAACGTGCCGGTTTAATCAATTCTGAATGGGATAAGAATTTTTTAGATCTCATGACCAGAGATCCTTTAGCAGCAAGTAAAATTTCCCACTTAGAATATTTACGTGAAACTGGTAGCGAAGGTATAGAAATGGTCATGTGGCATGTTATGAGAGGAGCTCTTAATGACGAAGTAACTGAAGTACATCGACATTATCATGTTCCGGCATCTAACACAGCAGTTGGTCACATCATACTTGAAAACAATACTTAAGGATAAATTTATGAAAATTTGTGTTGCTGGTGCTTATGGTGCGTTTGGCTTAAAACATTTAGATGCCCTAAAAAATATTGATGGCGTTGAAGTAACTTCGATTATGGGCCCAACAAAGGAGAAGATCGAAGCTTTAGCTGCTGAGAGAGGCATCAATCATTTCAGCACTACTCTTGAAGAATGTATTAAACGAAGCGATGTCGAAGCCGTGATTTTATCAACACCAACCCAAATGCATGCAGACCAAGCCATTGCATGCATGGAAGCTGGAAAACATGTTCTAATTGAAATACCGATGGCTGATACCCTCGAAGATAGTGCGCGCGTCGTTAAAAAACACCGCGAGACTGGTCTGACTTGTATGGCAGGACAAGTTCGACGCTTTAATCCTTCACATCAATGGATCAAAAATAAGATTGATGCTGGTGAATTGAAACTTCAGCAAATGGATGCTCAAACGTATTTTTTTCGTCGAACCAATACTAACGCCAAGGGTGAACCTCGTAGCTGGACTGATCATTTACTATGGCATCACGCGTGTCACACGGTGGACCTCTTTCAATACCAGACAGGTGGTAAAGTGGTTCAAGCTTATGGTTTACAAGGTCCTTTACATCCAGAACTAGAAATAGCGATGGATATGTCAATTGGCCTTAAAGCTGAAGACGGCGCAATTTGCACACTTTCACTTAGCTTTAATAATGATGGTCCATTTGGCACATTCTTTCGCTATATTTGTGATAATGGCACATTCATTGCTCGGTACGACGATCTCTTTGATGGAAACAACAACCAAATAGATCTCTCTAATGTGGCTGTTTCTAATAACGGTATTGAACTAATTGATAGGGAGTTTATTTCAGCCATAAGCGAAGGGCGCACCCCGAATGCTTGTGTTACCGATGTAATCTCAGCGATGGAAACCCTTGATAAAATTGAAAGATCAATCAGTTGAACATTTTGTTTATAATGTACGATCAGCTTAGATTTGACTATTTAAGCTGCGCTGGACACCCTTCATTAGAAACACCAAATTTTGATCGTGTCGCGTCGATGGGAGTACGTTTCACAAATGCTTATGTCCAATCGCCAATATGTGGCGCGAGCCGTATGTGCTTTTACACGGGGCGTTATGCATCTAGCCATGGTGCACAATGGAACAATTTTCCTTTAAGAGTAGGTGAATTAACTATGGGAGATCATCTGCGCGAAGTAGGCATGGATTGCTGGTTGCTAGGCAAGACCCATATGAAAGCAGATGCAGAAGGTATGTCTAGACTTGGCCTAAGTCCTGACAGCAAGATTGGCGCTCGCCAAATAGAGTGTGGATTCGATGCGTGGGTCCGTGATGATGGCCTTTGGGGTCAGGGTCCAGACGGATTTTATGACGAAAAACGCTCTCCTTATAATGAATATCTCAAATCCAAAGGATATGAGAGTGAAAACCCATGGGCAGATTTTGCAAATGCTGGGGTAGATGGCGACAATATTGCTTCTGGTTGGTTTTTTAAGAACGCCGATAAGGCAGCAAATATAAAGGAAGAAGACAGTGAGACAGCCTGGTTAACGACTCAAACAATCGATTTTATCGATAAACAAAAAGGCCCATGGTGTGCCCATGTAAGCTTCATAAAACCCCACTGGCCCTATATTGTTCCCGCCCCTTATCACAATATGTATGGTGCAAATCATGTTCCACCTGCAAAAAGACATGATATAGAAAGAGAAAACCCTCATCCAGTTTTTGGAGGCTATCAACTTAATAAAATTGCGGAGGCATTTCAAAAAGAAGAAGTAAGACAAAAAGTAATTCCAGCTTACATGGGCTTAATTAAGCAATGTGATGATCAGTTGGGAAGACTTTTGGAGCACTTAGAAAAAGAAGATAAGATGGATGATACAATGATCGTCCTCACTTCCGATCATGGCGATTATCTGGGTGATCATTGGTTGGGCGAAAAAGATCTATTCCATGAACAATCTGTCAAAATTCCATTAATAATCTACGATCCTCGCAAAACTGCAAACAAAACTCGCAACACTACATGCAATGAATTAGTTGAGAGCTTAGATCTAGCTGCAACTTTCGTTGAGGCTGCTGGAGGTAAAGTCCCAGATCATATAATTGAAGGTCGATCATTGATACCATGGATTAACGGAGAAAAGCCCGAGTGGCGGAATTATGTGGTAAGTGAATTTGATTATTCAGCCACTCCTCTAGCCGTAAAATTGGGTCTAGAACCACGTGATAGCCGACTATTCATGGTTTTTGATGGACGATGGAAAATGATGCATGCAGAAGGTGGTTTTAGGCCAATGTTATTTGATTTAAAATCTGACCCTGATGAATTTCATGATTTAGCTAAGACTGAAGAATATGCAGATGAGATTGATCGTCTTTATGGGTTTTTAGCCCAATGGGGAAGAAGGCTATCCCAAAGAGTCACAAAGTCAGAAGACGATATAAAGAACATGCGAGCTAAATCTATGGGAAAAGGTATATTACCATTTCTTTTTGACGGTAACGAAGTACCTGAAGAATTAACCGCGCTCTATCGAGGAAAAATCAAACAAAAATTTATTGAGGAATAATGCCAAACCCTGATTTGCTAAAGCATTCCAAGCAATTTGAAAAAAAAATTATACAACTGCATGATGGCATTTGGAGTGCAGTTGGCTTTGCAGCATCAAATGTCCACATGATTGAAGGAGATGATAGCCTTACAATTGTTGATACGACCGAAAGCACTAAAGCAGCTGAAAATATTTTAAAAGAGTTTAGAAAAATTTCTCAAAAACCCATCGGTAGAATTATCTATACGCACTCCCATAGGGATCATATATCGGGCGCGAGCATATTTGCTGAAAAACCAAAAATATCGATAATCGCTAGCGAAACTTTCAAATCAGACCTAATAGATTTAGACACTTCGGCTATTTCACCAAATAAATCCTTAGAAAGGCGCACTTTGGCTCAATTCGGTATTGGGTTAGAAAGTTCAGATAGAGTATCTCTTGGATGCGGTCCAGGAGACCGCCCTATGGAAGGATTAGGTGCAGGTTATTTAAAGCCAAATAAATGGATCTCATCAAATTCTGAAATTGACCTAGACGGCATTACTGCAAAATTGATTTTAGCACCAGGCGAAACTGAGGACCATTTGGTCATATGGCTTCCTAACACAAAAATCTTATTCTCTGGAGACAATTGGTATCACGCTTTTCCCAATCTCTATGCCATACGAGGCACACCCTACCGCGACTTTCAAATCTGGGCGGATAGTTTGGCAACATTAGCAAATTTAAAACCAAATATCATGGCCCCAGGCCATACTATGCCAGTATTTGGTCAGGAAAAAATACACGATGTTTTAAAATCAACGCGCGAAGCAATTTTATATGTAATTAAATACACTTCCGACGGAATGAATCATGGGAAATCAATTGACGATATTTGCGCCTCTATAAACTTACCAAAAAACTTAAAGACCAAACCTTGGTTAGGCGAATATTACGGTAAACTTACATGGGCAGCACGGGCTTTTGCCAACGGTACTTTAGGCTGGTATGATGGAAATCCAACTAATTTAGGCAACTTATCTTCAGCAAAAAGAGCTAAATATATTGCCCAACTTGCGGGAGGATTGGATTCTCTATTTGAACAAGCGCAAAAAACTACCGACCCGCAATGGTGCTTGGAGCTTTGTGATCATCTAATCGCATTAAACTATCCCGCTCAAAATCTAAAAGCTTCAGTTATGAAAAAACTAGCTGAGGATGAAATAAATGCGACGGCTCGAAATACCTATCTTTGGGAAGCAAAAAAAATTCAAAATGATGAAAATCCATTGTAAATCTTAATAGATTCCTAATAATTTAGATAACAGATAATAGTTTTCAGGGAGTTAAATCAAATGCGTGTGGCCATTACAGGAGCAGCTACTGGAATTGGTGCCGAAGTTGTTTTGAAATTAAAAAATCAGGGTCACGAAGTTACAGTATTCGATTTTATTGAAATAACACAAAGTGTTGACGAGTTCGTACACCTAGATCTCTCTAATAATACTTCAATTGAAGAAGCCTTAAAGAATACAAATGGTCCGTTTGACGCTCTTATCAACAATGCCGGAATACCACCCAGAGAAAATACAGAACAAAAAATTCTGATGGTAAATTATATTGGCATGAAAACTTTCTTGGACGGGATGATAGATAAACTCAACCGTGGCGCAGCAATCTTAAATACTTCCTCACGTGCAGGGTCAATGTGGCAAGAGAACCTCAAACAAGTGAAAAGATTTATGCAACTAGGCGTCTCTGAATTAAGTAATTTTGTCTATAAGGAAAATATCGACCCTGTGCGCGCGTACAATTTATCAAAAGAAGCGGTCAATGTTTTAACGATGTCTAGAACAGAAGAATTATTAGCAAAGGGATTACGTATAAATTCAGTATGTCCCGCAGCTGTCAGTACGGATATCTTACAAGATTTTACAAATGCTTTTGGTGAAAAAGTTGTAAAGAATATCGCCAAGGCTGGCCGACCAGCTTTACCCGAAGAAATTGCCGATCTAATTCTTTATTTAATATCTCCTGAAAGTGGCTGGGTTAAAGGGCAAAATATAACAATAGATGGAGGAATGTCTGCGATAATCACTTCAGACATCCTTAACCTAAACTGAAGAAAAATTAGATGAGGCTATTTTCCAGCAAAAAGCGATCCGTTCATGAAGGTCCATATCCAATGGAGCTCTTGAAAAGAGGTCCAATGCCTGATCTTAAATCAATTCCAAAAATGGAAGCGATATCTTTTCGAAGACCCAAACAGCCAAATAGTATTGTTAATGCCATGTGTGAATACCAAGCTATGCTTGATGCAATTCGCGATGGTTTCATAAACAAAGCAAGATCAGAAATACCAAACGATAAGATTGAACGCTCAAACCACTTTAAAGCATTTGGCTACTTTTCCGATGCTGCGGTTGTTGGCATCTGCAAATTATCAAGCAATAATATTCTTGATATTCCAATTCATAATCCAGACATAACTCCATTAGCGGAAGCTTTACGTACCCGCCAAACTAAAACTTTAGCTTCTGGAATCGATTTAATTATGGCCGACTTAAAGGAGTCTATGGAGGCGCCACCAACAACAATCAAGGGTCATACACACGCGATTGTTTTTTTATACGAAAATCCTAGACAAATTAAGAAAAGTGAAGCTGGAGTGGAATGGTTAGAAAACGCTTTATCGCATCGAGCCTGCTTACGTGCCAATGAAACTTCAGCTGTAATTGCAAATTATATCCGCTTATTAGGTTTTGATGCTAAATCTCACTCTGGAGCAGCATCGGATGTAGATTTAAATCAGTTAGCGGTTTCCTCTGGCTTGGTTTGGGTTAAGGGCAACCACCTAGTCGCTCCTTACATTGGAGCAAACTTTGGCTTATCTGCGGTCACATGTAAAATTGATCTCGAAGTTGATAGGCCTTTAGCACCAGTTGAAGCTCAATCATGGTTTAAAACAAAAGGACCGAGATGGTGGTTGGGAATTAATTCTGAAAAAAATGTGCTAAATAAAGATCCATATTCAAAAAGAAATTTTGTCGATGGAGCTCACCCTTTTGAACGCTTAAAAAGGGTTGATAAACCAACAACTTTTATAGATGAAGCGTCAGTTGCGAGGGTTCCAAAACGAACAGACATGTTTGCACGTGCGCAGTTTGGCGACATGGGGAAAACCATTCAAAAAGGTGCGACCGGGGGTCATTATGTTAGAAAATCAGCACCTTCTTCTGCTCAAAGACGTGCCCTAGGCGCCTTTGTTTTGTTACAAGATGGAGAGCCAAAAGCAAGTTCTATACAATTAAAAAATGAAAAGAAAAATTCGGATAACATAAAAGCAGCGAGTTACTTTTTAGGAGTAGACGCTGTTGGTATATCAAGATGCCCTGAATGGGCTTGGTACAGTCACGACGCAACAGGCGCACCTATTGATCCCCCTCATAGTAACGCGATTTCGATGATAATTGATCAGGGTTATGAAACGATGGAAGGTGCATCAGGAGATGACTGGATTTCAGTTGCACAGTCAATGCGAGCCTATTTAAGATTCTCCTTACTCGGTGGTGTAATAGCACAGCAGATCAGAAATCTAGGCTATAAAGCGAAAGCTCATTCGGTAATGGATGGTGATGTTTTACAACCACCTTTACTTTTACTATCTGGCTTAGGTGAAGTGAGTAGAATTGGTGAGGTTATCTTAAATCCATATTTAGGCCCAAGATTAAAATCAGGTGTTGTTACAACAGATATGCCCCTATCTTATGATAAGCCAATAGACTTTGGATTGCAGAATTTTTGTGAAAACTGCAATAAATGCGCTCGTGAGTGTCCTTCAGGCGCAATTACTGCTGGTCCAAAATTAATGTTTAATGGATATGAAATTTGGAAATCTGATAGCCAAAAATGTGCATCATATAGAATTACAACTGAAGGCGGTGCAATGTGCGGTCGTTGTATGAAAACCTGTCCTTGGAATTTAGAAGGATTGTTTGCAGAAGCTCCGTTTAGGTGGGCTGCCTCCAACATCCCTAAACTAGCGAAACCGTTAGCAAAGCTTGATGATTTAGTTGGAAATGGTGATCTTAATGATGTTAAGAAATGGTGGTGGGATATTGAACTAAATGAAGATGGTGCCTACCGCTCAAGTACAAAGCCATTAAATCGTCGTGGTCTTCAGCGTGATCTTGATCTCCAATATCAAGATCAAACTCTAGCAGTATACCCTGCTAACTTAGCACCACACCCCTGGCCTTATCCATTCAATATGGACCGCGAAGCAGGTATTGAAGCCTATCAGGCAATGATTACAGCTGAGGAATATCAAATTAAGCTTAAAAAAGGGGAAATCAATCAAATCCATAGATATGAAATCCCAAATGATGCGCCAGTAATCCAAGTTGTTGTGAGTAAAGTGGAGAAAATGACTGACCTCATAACAAAATATGAGTTTTGCCATCCTGATGGCTTAAAGTTACCTGAATGGTCTGCTGGTGCTCACATCGATATTGTGGTGGTGCCAGAATTTCTTCGCCAATATTCGATGTCAGGTGATCCAGATGATCGCTCTAAATATCAAATTGGTGTATTACTTGAAAATAACGGTCGAGGAGGATCAAAGACATTACAAAGAATATTTTCACATGGGCGTCGGGTCTTCATTTCAAAACCAATAAACCATTTTGAATTAGATGAAACAGCAAATAAAACTTACCTTCTGGGAGGGGGAATAGGCATTACACCGATGATTGCTTTTGCTCATCGTCTTCATAAGATTAAAAAAGATTTTATTATGCATTACTCAGCCAGTAGTGAAAGTGAAGCTGGGTATCTAAATGATTTAAAATCTGCACCATGGTTCGATAAAGTCCGCATGCATTTTTCTGATCAAGGTAATCGAGCTGATTTCAACAAGATAATCCCAAATTATTCAAAAAATGATCATGTTTATATATGTGGCTCTGAAAGATACATGGATGCTGTGGTTAACACATTAGAAAAAAAAGGATTTCCCGATGAAAATTGCCACATAGAATATTTTTTGGTACCGGAGGAGCCCGATTACGTAAACAGCAATTTTAAACTAAAATTAAATCAATCAGGTACTGAATATTTAGTACCCAAAGATAAGACAGCTGCAGACGTTTTAAATGAAAATGGTTTTAAAATAAATGTTAAATGCTCTGATGGATTATGCGGAGTTTGTAAGTGCGGATTAATTTCTGGTGAAGTTGAGCATAGAGATTTTGTGCTTTCAAAAAAACAACGTCAAACTGAAATAATTCTCTGTAAGAGCCGCGCGTTAAAAGAAGGGGGCTTAATTGAGATAGAAGAGTCTTCTTTAAAATGAGCACAAAACAATCTAAAAATAGTAATAACAATTATACCTAAGAAAATTGAGAGTGATATTATGAACAATAAAAAAACTGCATTGATACTATCCGCTCACGCCGCTGATTTTGTTTGGCGCTGCGGTGGTGCAATCGCATTACATCAAAAATTAGGTTATGAAGTAACAATAGCCTGTATGTCATTTGGAGAAAAAGGCGAAAGTGCAAAGCTCTGGAAACAAGATGGCATGACACTTGAAAAAGTAAAAGCCAATCGACAAAAAGAAGCAGAAAATGCAGCTAAAGCTTTAAATGCCCATAATATTATTTTCATGGACCTTGGAGATTATCCATTGGAGATCGATAAGGAAGCAAAATATAAAATAGTTGATTTAATACGCAAAACTCAACCAAATTTTATGATGAGTCACTCAAAGTATGATCAATATAATACAGACCATATGTTAATGACAAAAGTTGCAATTGAAACTCGTATGATCGCCCAAGCATGGGGACACAACCCAGGTGAAAAGGTATTAGGAGCTCCTCAACTATATTTGTTCGAACCACATCAAACAGAGCAAATGGGATGGAAACCTGACGTATTTTTAGACATTACGGATGTTTGGGATAACAAGCGAAAAGCGATAGAGTGTATGGAAGGGCAACACCATCTCTGGAATTATTACACAAATGTTGCTGAAAATAGAGGCAATCATTTCAGAAGAAACTCTGGAGGAATGGCCGGTGGTCGGCCAGCAGAGTATGCTGAAGCTTTCGAAACTGTTTATCCAGTTTGTAAGGATGAATTATAATGAGTGGTATTGTTCGACAACATGTTGATCGGGTAGATCAAGATATAATTGATGGCTTGGCCGAATGCGGGGTGGCAACTATACACGAAGCTCAGGGCCAAAAAGGATTACTTTCAAGCTATATTTCTCCTATCATTTCTGGAAAACGAATAGCTGGATCTGCTTTAACTATTCTAGCGCCACCCGGTGATAATTGGATGCTTCACGTAGCCATTGAACAAATAAACCCAGGCGATATCCTGATTTTAGCGACTACTGCTCCCTCAGATGCTGGATATTTTGGTGATTTATTAGCCACATCCGCCATGGCACGCGGATGCAAAGGCCTCATAATCGACGCCGGGTGTAGAGATATTGCGGATCTAAGAAAGATGGATTTCCCCGTCTGGTGTAAAGCCCGTCATGCGCAAGGCACAGTTAAAGAAGTGATAGGGTCAGTAAATATTCCTATAGAATGTGCTGGGGCAAAAGTAGACGCTGGTGATGTAATCGTAGCCGATGATGATGGTGTTTGTGTTGTTAAACATTCTGAAGCGAAAAACGTCCTTAAACTTTCCAGGGAACGTGAAGCGTTAGAAATAGAAAAACGTAAGAGATTGGCGAGTGGCGAACTAGGTCTTGATATCTATAAAATGCGTGAAAAGTTAAAAAAACATGGTTTAAAATATGTCTAATGGCATTTCTGCTATGTGGATGCGGGGAGGAACGTCAAAAGGTCTCTACTTTTTGAAAGATGATATACCTTCTAATAAAACAGAAAGAGATAAGTTTCTATTATCTGTCTTCGGCTCACCTGATAAATTACAAATAAATGGCGTTGGAGGGGGAAGCCCTCTAACATCAAAAGTTGCAATCGTCTCAAAATCAAAAAAACCAAATGTTGATGTTGACTATCTATTTCTTCAAATTTCCGTCGACGAAGCACTGGTTTCGAATACGCAAAACTGTGGCAATATATTAGCGGGAGTAGGGCCATTTTCAATAGAACGCGGCCTGGTAAAACCAAGCGAAGGACAAGATGAAACAAAAGTTAAAATTTTTATGGAAAATACTCGTCAAATTGCTATCGCAACGGTTCAAACGAAAAATTCTGGTGTAGTCTATAATGGTAATACTCAGATAGATGGGGTGCCAAGTCCTAGCTCCCCTATCCCTCTAGAGTTCTTAAATATAGCAGGCTCTTTGTGTGGTAGCTTACTACCAACAGGTAATCGAATAGATACTGTAAATGGTTTAGATGTGACTATGATTGACAATGGAATGCCATGTGTAATCATTAAAGCATCAGATCTAAAAATAACTGGACATGAAGATACTGAAATTCTCGAAAAAAACTCAGAACTACGTAAAACTTTAGAAGATTTACGTATATCTTGTGGTCACATAATGAACTTAGGGGATGTAACTAAAAAAACTGTTCCAAAAATGACCATAATAAGTAAATCAAAAGCTGGAGGCATAATAAATACGAGAACTTTTATACCACAC
>CERR01038013.1_pt1 | contig 11886 bp, 8 predicted proteins | sample 530841 | NCBI WGS metagenome assembly CERR01 (sample SAMEA2621021, study PRJEB7988) | marine metagenome | biome: marine biome (ENVO:00000447); feature: surface water layer (ENVO:00002042); material: "saline water (ENVO:00002010), including plankton (ENVO:xxxxxxxx)" | depth 5 m | reverse complement strand
GGAGAAAACCATAATGGAAATCACTTTTGAACTTGGGTATGCGCTAGATACCTTTTATTTTCTAATCTGCGGTGCACTGGTTATGTGGATGGCTGCAGGTTTTGCGATGCTTGAAGCAGGTCTTGTTCGAGCGAAAAACACCACAGAAATTCTAACTAAAAACGTGGCGCTATTCGCTATCGCTTGCACTATGTACATGATTTGCGGTTACGGCATTATGTACGGTGGCGGCGACTGGGGTCCATTCCTAAGCGGTATCATGGCTGATGGCGCAACAGGTGTCGCTGAAGAGCCAGCAACATATGCACCTTCTGCTGACTTCTTCTTCCAAGTAGTATTTGTTGCAACAGCAATGTCTATCGTATCTGGTGCGGTAGCTGAGCGTATGAAGCTTTGGGCATTCCTAGCGTTCGCAGTTGTTATGACGGGCTTCATCTATCCAATGGAAGGTGCTTGGACATGGGGCGGCGAAGCAGTATTCGGTATGTATACGCTTGGCGACCTTGGTTTCTCTGACTTTGCAGGTTCAGGTATTGTTCACATGGCTGGTGCAGCTGCTGCTCTTGCTGGTGTTCTTGTGCTTGGTGCTCGTAAGGGTAAATACACCGCTGACGGTAAAGTAAACGCGATTCCAGGTGCAAACTTACCGCTTGCAACTTTAGGTACATTTATCCTGTGGATGGGTTGGTTTGGCTTCAACGGCGGTTCAGTATTGGCTACTGCAACTGTTGAAAGTGCAAACTCAGTAGCGATTGTATTTATGAACACAAATGCTGCAGCTGCTGGTGGTGCAATTGCTGCACTTATCGTAGCACGCATTCTATTCGGTAAAGCTGACCTAACTATGGTACTTAACGGTGCACTAGCCGGTCTTGTGGCTATTACAGCAGAGCCTTCAACACCTACACCATTACAAGCTACTTTGTTCGGCGGCCTTGGTGGTATTTTAGTAGTGCTTAGCATTGTTGCACTAGACAAGCTTAAGATTGACGATCCAGTGGGCGCAATTTCAGTTCACGGCGTGGTAGGTCTTCTAGGTCTTATCCTTGTACCTTTCACTAACGATGGTTCAAGCATCTCTGGTCAGCTAATTGGTGCAGCGACTATCTTTGTATGGGTATTCGTAGTGAGCCTAGTGGTATGGCTAGTGATTAAAGCGGTTATGGGTGTACGTGTGAGCGAAGAAGAAGAATTCGACGGCGTAGACATGAGCGAATGTGGTCTGGAAGCATACCCAGACTTCACAAGCAGCCGTTCGTAAGAGAGTCTCGATTAGGCAACGAAACAACAATAACAATAATGCCTTATTACTTCGTTTAAGCCCCGCTAATGCGGGGCTTTTTTCGTTTCATGCAATGTGTTTTAAGACCATTATTGAGCTTAGGAAAAGAGCCTAGGCGTAATGTGACAATAACGCTACACTATGAATCGATAAACTAACGCTAGATTTATTATCGGCAACGTTTTAGTAAAAGGACGGTTATGACTGCAAGTGTGCGACTTCTACCTTTGATACTGGCTTTCTTTAGTATCAGCTGTTTGGGCTATGACAGAATAACGGGGCAACCCTTTGCAAGTCGCTCAGAAGTTATTGCAAAGAACGGCATGGCAGCAACAAGCCAACCATTAGCTACGCAAGTGGCATTGGATATTTTAAAACAAGGCGGCAGTGCAGTTGATGCAGCTATTGCAGCCAATGCCATGTTAGGTTTAGTTGAGCCTACAGGCAGCGGTATTGGCGGCGACCTATTTGCCATTGTGTGGGATGCAAAAAAAGAGAAGCTAGTCGGCTTAAACGCTTCTGGCCGTTCACCCAGACAGTTAACCAAAGCGGTGTTTGCCGAGCGTGGTTTGCATCAAATTCCAAAATTTGGTCCGCTACCCGTTTCTGTCCCTGGCGCTGTAGATGGCTGGTTTGCACTACACGAAAAATTTGGCAAGCTGCCCATGTCTGCGCTGCTTACGCCATCTATCAAATATGCCCGTGAGGGGTTTCCTGTTTCAGAAGTCATTGCCTATTACTGGCAGATGAATCAAGAGCGAATTGGTCATTATGACGGCTTCGCAGAGACTTTTCTTATCGACGGGAAAGTACCGCAAAAAGGCGATGTTTTTAAAAACCCTGGCTTAGCCGTGACCTATGAAAAGATTGCAACAGGCGGGCGAGACGCTTTTTATAAGGGCGATATCGCACGCACTATCGATGCTTACATGAAGTCCCAAGGCGGCTTTTTGTCATACCAGGATTTGTCATCGCATACCTCGGAGTGGGTAGAGCCCGTTTCTGCTAATTATCGCGGTTATGATGTGTGGGAACTTCCGCCCAATGGACAAGGCATAGCGGCCCTACAGATCCTTAATGTGCTTGAGCACTATGATATCGAAGGAATGGGGTTTAACTCAGCAGACTACATCCATACCTTTGTTGAAGCCAAGAAGCTCGCCTTTGAAGATCGCGCTAAGTTCTATGCAGATCCAGACTTCAATGATATTCCTGTCGACTGGTTAATTTCGAAAGAGTATGCCGCTAAGCGCCAGAAGCTCATAGATAATGAACGCGCAGCGAATCGCGTTGATGCGGGTATTTATGAAGGGGATACCATTTATCTGACCGTTGCTGATAAAGAGGGCAATATGGTGTCCTTAATTCAAAGTAATTACCGCGGAATGGGCTCAGGCATGACACCTCCAGGGCTAGGTTTTATTCTTCAAAATAGAGGTGAGATGTTTACCCTTGAAGAAGGGCACTTTAATGAATATCGCCCGGGAAAGCGTCCATTTCACACCATTATCCCGGCTTTTTTAACAAGAAACGGTAAGCCAGTGATGAGCTTTGGCGTGATGGGCGGTGGAACTCAGCCTCAAATGCATGCGCAAATTATTGTAAACATTCTCGACTTCGGAATGAATTTGCAGGAAGCGGGGGATGCTCCACGCATACTGCACAGTGGGTCGAGTAGCCCAACGGGCGCGTTGATGACTGATGGTGGCTATGTGAGCTTAGAATCGGGGTTCAGTGAAACCGTTCAGCGAGAACTCATGGAGCGGGGGCATAAGCTTCAACGCGTGGTAGGCGCGTTCGGTGGCTATCAGGCCATCGCTTGGGACGAGCAGAAAGGTGTCTATTTTGGCGCTTCAGAAACGCGAAAAGATGGACAAGCCGCGGGCTATTAAGCACACTAGTGTAAATAATAGGCGGCGGAGTTAATTTGTTCCCCGTTTGCTGCTTCGCTTTAAAGGGTTTCAAAGTTTGAAGCAGCCGCTACACTTTACGATAAGGTTCGCACAACAAAGCGCGGCGAATGATCGCCAGCAGCGAAACGTCAGAACAAGGCGTTAATAACAACAAGAGCGGCAATGACACAACCACAAAAAGGCCTCTGCGCTGAGCCAAATTTACATGCACAGTATTTACTACTGAACGTCATTGATGACGATAGCCAAGCCGTACGCGCCAAACTATCTCGCGTGCTGGATATATTCGAGCATTTTGAGAATGAGCACTACGAAGCCATGGTAACCGGGGTTGTCGCTATTGGCACCGGTTACTGGGCTGAGGTATACCCCGGTTTGATACCTGTTGAGCTTGCCCCTTTTCCTGATATGCAGTGTGACGATAGAAGTGCCCCCACCATGCCTTGCGATCTCTTCATTCAAATTCGCGCTGATAGGCTGGATATTTGCCATGCGGTTGGCATTGAAGTGATGGATTTGTTGCGTATTCATGTAGAACTGGTGGAGCAGATAAGAGGGTTTAGGTACTTAGATGGCCGTGACCTCAATGGTTTTCTTTATGGCGCAGATAATCCACGTGGAATGAAGCGCAGACAAGTCGGGATTATTGGCGAAGATGACCCTGACTTTAGCGGTGGCAGCTATGTTCACATACAACGCTATCGCCATGATTTAAGGCGTTGGAATAGTCTTTCAAGCCGTCAGCAAGAACAAGTGATGGGCACCACGCAAGAGCACAATTTGGTAAGTAGCGAACAGTCTGAATCTTCGCACTGTGTTAGGGCAAGCACTGTTGCGCCCGATGGCGACGAACCAAGGCTAATTAAGCAAGGCATGCCATACGGTGATATGGCCTCTCAAGGCTTATTCTTTGTAAGCTGTAGTGCCAGTGCGCGGCCATTTAAACAGATGCTCCACAGCCAAATATACGGCAACGGTGAAGGCGATTATGACAGATGGCTGGACTTTACCAGTGCTGAAACAGGTGCTGCGTTTTTCGCGCCATCCATTAATTTTATTCGCCAGCAGGCTAAGTTATCTGAGTCCTAAATTTAACCGTCGCTTATGGCCATTGGGATTAGTAGACTAGCGCACCATCCCAATCCTCCTTAAAATCGACGCTTTTGTAAATTCGACAAACATCTATGTGATGATGCGCTAGCGAATCGTTTGGGCTCATAGCGACAGCGTTCTCAAAAAAAGAAATGGCCTCGTCCCATTGCTGATTTATACGGCATGCGATACCTGCGGCAATCTTGGTCTGAACCGCTAACTTCTTTTCCTGCTCACTCTCTGAAAGGTGGCTTAACACCTCGTATATTTCAATTGGCGCTTTTCGTCCTTTCACTCTTACCCAGTCAAGCAAGCGGGTTTTAATTGGGAAGCCAGACCCTATGGTCTGAAGAACTTGGGCACTGACGATAATATCCGCCTCGTATTTGGGGGTTAAAGCTTCTAAGCGAGAAGCAATGTTTACGCTATCGCCAATGACGGTGGTATCCATTCTATCTTCTGAACCCACCGTACCCATAATAACAGGGCCAAAGTGAATACCTATTCCCATATTAATTGGTTCGTAGTTACTGTTCTTTCTATGGCCGTTATATATTGTCAGGGCTTTGCGTAAGTCGAGCGCAGCATTAACCGCATCCATAGCTTTTTGTTGTGAAGAGCCTTCGCGATGATCGAACAGCGCCATAATGGCGTCGCCCATGAACTTATCAATAAAACCGTGGTTTTGATGAATAGGATCGTTCATTCTGGTGAAATAAGAATTAAGAAAGTTCATCAACTCTTGTGGCGTAATACGTTCAGAAAAACCAGTAAAGCCTCTGATATCGCAAAACATAATCGCAACGTCGTTTTCTGCCGCATAGCCAAGACCCAGCGCGTCTACGTCAGAATTCGACATGTGCTCCACAAACTGCTTTGGAATGAATTTTTGAAAGGTTTGTGTAAGCCTTTGGGCCTCATCGGCAGCTGTGTGAAAGTGCGTTTCGTCGTCGTTTTTTGCGACAGTGGTGGAGACATGACGCCCACGTTTAAATTGGCTAGCTCTGTATGAAAACCGACGGCTGCGCCTTACGTGCAAAATTGTGATAGCGACACTGTAGAGAAAAAGCGCGCAAATAGCGCCAAACTGCCAATCCATTGATAACACCACACCTATAAACTGCTTTTAAATGAAGGCTAATAATCTAGCCCGCGAGGAATTCAAGCGTTACGTATGAGAGAAGCAATGAAGAAGAGGCACTAACACGCCACGGTGGGCGTATTAGTGCAAAAATTACCAGAAAGGAATTAACTTAAAGCGTTGAGAACACTTTATCTGCTGCAGCAAGGGTTTGCTCAATGACTGCAGCGTCATGCGCTTTAGAAACAAAGCCCGCTTCATAAGATGCAGGTGCTAAGTAAACGCCTTGCTCTAGCATACCGTGATAGAACTTGTTGAATTGCTCGGTATTACAGTTAATTGCTTGCTTGTAGTTCGTGACTTTCTCTACCTCAGTAAAGAATATCCCAAACATACTGCCGGCAATATTAGTAGTTAGACTAATATTGTGTTTGTCAGCAAGGGCTTGGAAACCATCCACTAGCGTTTGCGTATTTTCGAAAATTGAATCGTAAAGTCCAGGCTGCTTTATTTGCGTTAAAGCAGCAAGACCTGCAGCCATTGCTACCGGGTTACCAGAAAGCGTACCCGCTTGGTAAATTGGCCCTGTCGGTGCTATGTGAGTAATAATGTCACGACGGCCACCAAAACAGCCCACTGGCATACCGCCGCCAATGACTTTACCCAAGCAAGTCAGGTCTGGTTTGATGTTATAACGCTCTTGCGCCCCGCCGCGAGATACGCGGAAGCCTGTCATTACTTCATCAAAAATCAATACGCTGCTATATTGGTCGCAAATAGCGCGAAGTCCTTCAAGGAAGCCTTCCACAGGAGGGATACAGTTCATGTTACCTGCGACAGGTTCAACGATAATGCACGCAATATCATCGCCATGGGCTTCGAAGATTTCTTTTACGCTGTCTAGGTTGTTGTATTCAACGGTAAGCGTATGCTCAGCAACATTTGCTGGAACACCTGGTGAACTTGGTACACCAAGGGTTAGCGCCCCTGAGCCCGCTTTCACTAGCAGTGAGTCGGCGTGCCCGTGGTAGCAGCCTTCAAACTTAACAATTTTGTTTCTGCTCGTGTAGCCGCGAGCCAGGCGAATAGCTGACATAGTGGCCTCTGTACCAGAGTTCACCATGCGTACCATTTCCATAGATGGAACCAGTTCGCTAACCAACTCAGCCATGATCACTTCAGCTTCGGTAGGTGCACCGAAAGACAGTCCGTTATACGACGCTTCAATAACCGCTTCGCGAATTTGGGCGTTATTGTGACCTAGAACCATAGGGCCCCAAGACTGAATATAGTCAATATATTGCTTACCATCCGCATCCCACATGTAAGCGCCATCAGCTTTCGTGATGAAGCGAGGTGTACCGCCTACCGCTTTAAAAGCGCGAACGGGTGAATTTACGCCACCAGGAATGGTTTTTTGGGCGCGGGTAAATAGGGCTTCAGATTTTTGCATGTAATTACTTACTCTTATTGCTGTACCAAACAACGTCACGCTCGTACTTAGTGAGAAGGTTTTCTACACCCAGAGTAAGCGCAAACAATGCCATTCTGACAAGTACACCATTGTCGGTTTGTCTAAAAATGGCGAGGTTTGGATTGAGGTTTAGATCGTTATCTAATTCGTTGGCTTCCATACGTGAATCTCGTGGAAGTGGATGCATGATAACGGTCTTCGACTGAAAGTGTTTCGTGTAAATCGACTGATTAAGGCGGAACTTACCTCGGTATTTGTTGGCTTCTTCCTGAGAAGGAAAGCGCTCTTCCTGAATGCGTGTTTGATAGCATATGTCCGCATCCATATTCCCTTCAAGGGTATCGGTAATCGTAAGCTGGTGCCCCGCATTTTCGATGGCGTCTATGATGGGCTGAGGCATGGCCAGCTCTTTTGGCGAAATGAGCGTAAAGCGAATGTTTTTAAACAAACATAACAAGCGAGATAAAGAGTGCACTGTTCGGCCGTAACGCAAATCACCAATCATGGCGATGTGTAAGCCGTCAATGCCGTGGCCATTGTATTCCAGTTCACGTTTAATCGTGAACAAGTCCAACAGTGCTTGGGTTGGGTGTTCGTTTGCACCATCACCACCGTTGATAACAGGTACACGACTACCTTCGGCAAATTCTGCCACTGAACCCGCCGCAGGATGTCGCATTGCAATAATGTCGGAATAGCCGCTCAGCACACGGGCTGTGTCGTACAATGACTCACCTTTTGCCAGCGCAGAGCTCGACATGCCGGTGGTTTCTCTAACTTCACCACCTAAAAGGTTGAATGCGGTACCAAAGCTAACTCGCGTACGGGTACTTGGCTCAAAGAAAAGGTTACCGAGAATGGCGCCATCTAGCACGGTTGTGCGCTTTTGTCGTTTGGCATAGGGTTGCATGGAATTGGCAACTGAGAACACTTTCTCAATGGCCTCGCGATCGAATTGATTAACCGAAAGAATGTGGTTACCGGTAAAGTCAGACATGCGCTTCTCAATCATCAACGAAAACGGCGCTAGTTTATAATACCGCTGGGGTTAAGTCATTAGCGCAACGTTAATCTTGCCTTACGTTTTTCTCAGTTTGGCGTTTTATTGAAAAGGGCTTTCCACAAATCAAAACGCAAGTGTGCATGTGCGCATATGTCGACTAATTGCGTTGTTGAGTATAGTGGGTAAAGAGTAAAAGGATTTTTTCAGCTGCGCTATTTACGTGGGCTGTAATCGCTTCGTCTTGAAGCGGAGACTGTATGCCGCACAGCATCATGGTGTGATATTCCCCCTTAAGCAGGGCGCAATAATCTACTGCCAGCTGTTGGGCGATATCACGGCTTAAGCTACCTTCTCCGAACTTCTCTATGACATCACTCAATGTAGATAGGGAAGCTTCTGGGCCAGCCTGATAAAAAAGTGTTGCCACATGAGGGCTATTTACCGCTTCAGCTATAATTACTCGAAAGATAGCAATGGCTTCAGGATCTTGTAAAAGTCGCACAAACTGACAGCCAACTTTTCGTAAACATTCTAATAGTGAGAGTGAACCTGAAGTGGCGTCGATAAGTTGCTGGGTGTCGAGTTGGTATGATCTGCATTTCGATGAGATTGCCGCTTTAAAGAGAGCATCTTTTCCTTCGAAATGAGAATAGACCGTTTGTTTAGACACACCAGAGGCTTTAGCCACAGTGTCCATAGATGTGTTGGCAAAGCCCTCTTTTAAGAACAGGCAAGACGCTGCATGCAATATAAGATGGTATTTCTCTTCGCTTTTAGGTCGGCCTTGCTTTCGAGTGGTAGCCACGTTCGTTCTCACTTTATTGACGAATATTTAAATATCAAACTGGACGGTCTAGTATTTATATACTAGCATAGCACAATAAGTATGCAAATATAGCCCAGAGCAAACGCTAAACTGGTTAAAGGAAATGTTATGACTGCTGCAACGACGCCTTCTAAAAGTGGCAAACTCTCACTTATTATCGCTATTGCCGTTTTTACTGCAGCGTTGGTCATTCTTTTGATGACAGCAGGTCTTGGCAATGCGACACAAACGCCAGAGGCAAGAGTTCCCGTTGCAGTGTCCACTGGAACAGTCAAAATTCAATCGGGCTTTGAAACTCCAATCAATGTTTTTGGGCTTATCGAATCCCCACGGGCCACTTCGCTTTCATTCGATATGGCAGGGCAAGTCAATACATTACTTGTTGAAGAGGGCGATGTAGTAAGCAAGGGAGATGTTCTAGCCCGTCAAGATATTCAGCGTCTCAATGCCAGAAAACGTGAGCTTCAAGCCTCACTTGAGCGTGCAAACGCCGATCTTGAACTTGCTAGAGTAAACAGCGAAAGAACCACGTCGTTGGTTGAGAAAAAGCTAGAATCAGCACAGCGACTAGACGAAACTAAGGCAAGTCTCAATGTCGCTAAGGCCCAAGTTAGTGAAATGCAGGCCGCCCTTGAATCACTGAATGTAGAAATAGAAAAAACGACCCTTATTTCTCCCTTCGATGGCGTAGTCAATCGACGCTTTTTTGATGAAGGCAGTGTAGTTAGCGCTGGAACTCCCGTGTTTGGAATTACGGGCATAGAAAATTATCAGGCTCGTTTCGCGGTACCTGCCGATGTTGTGGATCAGTTTGACCTTAATGAGCCGGTGCTGGTTAGCGTCGGGGACATTGATGTGGCGGGAACTGTTACGCAACGCTTACCTGTTCGCAACGTGCAAACGCGAACCATTGATATTTTAGTGACATTAAATAGTAATGAGCGGGTACGCCCCGGTGACATGGCCATTTTGTCTGGATTTCGTTCTCACTCTGAGACAGGAAGTTGGCTGCCGGTTAACGCGCTAAGCAATGGCTTGCGTGGTTTGTGGCGCGTATTTGTTTTATCAAACGAGCAAAACGCCACTCTTGAAGCCCGCGTAGTGGAAGTTGTATACACCGACGGAAACAACGCGTTTGTGCGCGGAGCGCTAAAAGATGGAGAGGTTTATGTAAGCGAAGGTACACACAAACTCGCACCTGGCCAAATGGTATCCATCCCAAGTCAACACCAAGCTGGGGCACGCTAATGAAGTCATTTAACTTCGGCTCAGATAAATCTTATCCGTGGTATACCTTATTTTACCGACGAGGGCACTTACTTATACTGAGCCTACTGGTGCTGATAACCGCTGGTTTATCAGCGTTAGGTTCTCTGCCGCGTATTGAGGACCCGCGAATAGATACGCGAAACGCACTCGTCATCACTCAGTACCCAGGCGCGTCGGCGGAACGGGTAGAGGCTTTGGTTAGTGATGTGCTTGAAGACAGGCTTAGAGAGATATTTGAAATAAAGGAAGTGAAGTCCACGTCGCGTGCTGGTATCTCCATTATCCTAATAGAAACGCAAGACTGGATAAATAATTCCACTAACGAACAGCTATTTAGCGAAATTCGCGACGCCATTGGCGCTGCCGCTGAGTTATTCCCTGAAGGTGCAATGGCACCAGTTTTCGATGAAAAGCGCGGCGCGACTGCGTTTACTTTATTGCTATCTGTGCGAGCAGACCACTTTGAAAATACCCCTATTACACTCACCGCGCGTTTGGCCCAAGAACTTACAGACAGGCTGCGAAACGTTAACGGCACTGAGCTTGTGCGTGTATACGGCGCGCCACAGGAAGAGATTAGCGTCAATATCGACCCTATTAAGCTTGCTGCAACGGGTCTTACCTTACAGCAAGTAAGTAACTTAATAAGCCGCGCCGACCCCAAATTGCCTGCGGGTATGCTTAACTCCCAGCAAAGCAATTTGCGCTTTACAGTGGGAGATGGCTTAAATGGCGTGAACATGATTGCTTCAATTCCCTTAGTTAACGAGCAAGGCCGCTACTTACGGGTAGAAGACGTCGCTACAGTGGAGCGCAGTTTCACTACCCCTCGCAACGAAGTGGCATTTCTAAATGGTGAAGAGTCTATCTTTGTGGCAGCGCGTATGCAGCCCTCAATGCGTTCTGATGTATGGACAGAAAATGCATTAGCAGTAGTGGAACAGTTCAATAAAGACTTCAGCGGAACCTTAACCGCGACCGTTGCATTTGAGCAAAACGAATATACCGCTACTCGCCTTGCTGACTTATCGATGAACCTGCTTATGGGGTGCGCCGTGGTCATGATGGTTATTCTACTTTTTATGGGGTTTCGTGCTGCGTGGATCGTGGGCCTGGCACTTCCCTTATGCGCCGCTTTTGCCTTGTTCTCTTTAAGTTTTTACGACGAGCAAATTCACCAAATGTCTATCTTTGGCATGATCATCGCCATTGGTTTACTAATCGATAATGCCATTGTTATTACCGATGAAATTCGCATTAATTTACAAGATTCTAATTTAACGCGAGTAGGTGCGATGGCCAAAAGCGTTTCACATCTATTTGTACCGCTGCTGGCTTCAACGCTGACGACCATTTTAGGCTTTATGCCCATCTTTCTTTTAGACGGAAATATCGGTGACTTTGTAAGCCCGATTGCCATAAGCGTGGTGATGGCACTTATTGGCTCGCTGTTTATTTCTCTTACTATCATTGCAGCCCTCGCTGCCCGATTTTTGCCAAAGCACGACAATAGTTCGCAACATGAAATAGCATCGAAGGCGTGGTGGAAAGTGGGATTACAAGCGCCAGAGCTTAGTCTGGCTTTCAAAAAACAATTGGGTAGATGGATAAAGCAGCCGATTTTGGTGTTACCGATTATTGCTTTGCTTTGTTTATCTGGATTTGTACTGTCTAAAAGCTTAGCCAATGTGTTTTTCCCAAGTGCAGACAGAGATCAGTTCGAAGTGTACCTGTGGACCAAAGAAGGCAGTAGCATCGACAACACCACAAACTACGTTAAAAAAGTCGATAGCGCCATACGCAGCGAGCAAGGCGTGAAACAAGTAAGCTGGTTAGTCGGGGGCTCTGCCCCATCGGTGTACTATAACCAGACGATGACCCGTGACAACATGCCTTACTTTGCAAATGCTGTGGTGTCGACAGATACAGTGGATGACGCTGTTGCG
>CERR01006228.1_pt1 | contig 11915 bp, 9 predicted proteins | sample 530841 | NCBI WGS metagenome assembly CERR01 (sample SAMEA2621021, study PRJEB7988) | marine metagenome | biome: marine biome (ENVO:00000447); feature: surface water layer (ENVO:00002042); material: "saline water (ENVO:00002010), including plankton (ENVO:xxxxxxxx)" | depth 5 m | reverse complement strand
GCGTCATTAATTGGTAAACGCGTGTTTGACGACGATGCCATGGCGGTGTACCACAAGCTACACGCCTACAGCTATGAAGAAATTCAACAAGTTGTAAAAGTACTCGCGAAAGACGGTCAAGAAGCCGTTGGTTCAATGGGTGATGACACGCCAATGGCGGTTATGTCCTCGCGTCAACGTACGGTTTACGACTATTTCCGTCAGCAATTCGCACAGGTTACTAACCCGCCTATCGACCCGCTACGTGAAAACCACGTTATGTCGTTGGCAACCTGTATTGGCCGCGAGCAAAACGTATTTAGCGAAACCTCAGGTTACGCTGACCGCGTATTGTTTGACTCGCCAGTGCTAATGTATACCGACCTTAAGCAACTGCGCGAATTTAACCCAGACAACTACTACTCAGAAGTCGTGGAGCTTCAGTATGCGCCGCAAGAAGGTTTGAAGAAAGCCATCGAGCGCGTGTGTAACGAAGTCGAGATGCTGGTTAAAAACAAGCGTGCTGCGTTCGTTATTCTGTCTGACAGAAACATTAAACAAAATCGCTTGGTTATCCCTGCAGCAATGGCAGTTGGTGCGGTACAGCGTCGCTTAGTTGAAAAGTCATTACGCTGCGATGCTAACGTTGTTGTTGAGACAGCAAGTGCCCGCGATCCACACCATTTCGCGGTGTTGATTGGCTTAGGTGCCACTGCGGTTTACCCATTCCTAGCATATGAAACTATTGAGCAGCTTTGTGAAAAAGGCGAGCTAGATATTTCTCCTATGCAGGCCACGTTGAACTACCGTAAGGGTATCAACAAAGGCTTGTACAAGATCATGTCGAAAATGGGTATTAGCACTGTTGCTAGCTACCGTAGCTCTAAACTGTTTGAAGCAGTGGGTATTAACAACGAAGTGATGAAGTTATGCTTTAAAGGTGTGACCTCACGCATTCAAGGTGCGGGCTTCGATGATTTCCAGCAAGATCTTATCAACCTAAACCGTATTGCTTGGCTTAAGCGTAAATCTGTCGATCACGGCGGCTTGCTTAAATACGTGCACGGTGGCGAATATCACGCCTATAACCCAGACGTAGTCAGTACGCTTCAAAAGGCTGTGGTGTCTGGTAACTACGACGACTACCAGCAATATGCAAAGCTTGTTAACGAACGTGCGCCTGCGCACATTCGCGACTTGCTAGCTATAAACCCTGATTGCGACCCTATTGATATTAGTGAAGTAGAAGCACCGGAAAACTTATTCCCACGCTTTGATACTGCGGCAATGTCAATTGGTGCACTAAGCCCTGAAGCGCATGAAGCGCTAGCGATTGCCATGAACCGCCTGGGCGGTCAGTCTAACTCTGGGGAAGGTGGCGAACACCCTTCTCGCTTTGGAACTGAAAAGAACTCTAAAATTAAGCAGGTGGCTTCAGGTCGCTTTGGTGTAACGCCTCACTATTTGGTTAACGCAAACGTTATTCAAATTAAAGTGGCGCAGGGTGCAAAACCGGGTGAAGGCGGTCAGCTTCCTGGCGATAAGGTAAATAAATACATCGCACAGCTACGTTTCTCTGTGCCGGGTGTAACCCTTATTTCACCACCACCACACCACGATATTTACTCAATTGAAGATTTGGCACAGCTAATTTTCGATTTGAAACAGGTTAATCCAACGGCACTTATATCCGTTAAGCTAGTATCTGAGCCGGGTGTTGGCACCATTGCAACTGGTGTAGCGAAAGCCTATGCCGACCTTATCACCGTTTCAGGTTACGACGGCGGTACAGGTGCAAGCCCGCTAACATCAGTTAAATATGCGGGTAGTCCGTTCGAGCTTGGCTTATCTGAAACTCAGCAAGCACTTATTGAAAACGGCTTACGTCATAAAGTACGCGTTCAAACCGACGGCGGGTTGAAAACAGGCTTAGACGTAGTAAAAGCCGGTATTTTAGGCGCTGAGAGCTTTGGTTTTGGTACAGGTCCAATGGTGGCTTTAGGCTGTAAATATCTACGTATTTGCCACTTGAACAACTGTGCGACCGGTGTTGCGACGCAGGATCAAAAACTGCGTGACGACCACTTCATTGGCTTACCTGATATGGTAATGAACTACTTCAAGTTTATTGCTCAAGAAGTGCGTGAAATCATGGCGTCTATGGGTATTGCTAAGTTCGACGACCTTGTTGGTCGCACAGAGCTACTTAAAGTTTTAGATGGCATTACCGCTAAGCAAAACCGTTTAGATTTGTCTCCGTTGCTAGCGCAGCCTAAAGCAGGCGACCATACGCGCTTATTCTGCTCACAAACGACCAACGCACCTATCGATAAAGGTGAATTGAACGCGCAGATGCTTAAAGACGGCCAGCAAGCGGTTGTTGACGGTAAATCTATTACCCTTAAATACCCAATCCGCAATACGGATCGCTCTGTCGGCGCATTGCTATCAGGTGAAATCGCTAAACACCACGGTAACCACGACTTTGAAGATACACCTATCAAAGTTGAACTTACCGGTACAGCGGGTCAGAGCTTCGGTGTGTGGAACGCTGGCGGCCTGCATATGCACCTTGAAGGTGATGCCAACGATTATGTAGGTAAAGGGATGACCGGCGGTAAGCTTGTTATTCACCCACCACGCAATATCTCTTACGACGCCCACGACAGCGCCATTATGGGTAACACCTGCCTTTACGGTGCAACAGGCGGTAAGCTGTTTGCTGCTGGCCGTGCTGGCGAGCGCTTTGGCGTACGTAACTCTGGTGCTATTGCGGTAGTTGAAGGCATTGGCGATAACGGCTGTGAATATATGACAGGCGGTATCGTGGCTGTACTTGGTCCGGTTGGTGTTAACTTCGGTGCAGGTATGACTGGTGGTTTTGCTTATCTTATGGATGATGGCGACGACCTTGATAACCGTGTAAATGCGGAACTGGTCGATGTAATGCCAATTGAAGATAAAGCGATTCTTGCTGAGCACTTACGTGGCTTAATTAATCAGCATTACGAAGAAACAGGAAGCGAGCACTCGTTGTCGTTGCTTACTGACTTCGCCGCAACGCTGAAACGCTTCAAGCTTATTAAGCCAAAAACCAGTGATGTGAAAAACTTGCTTGGTCACATCAGTCGTTCAAGTGCTGAATTACGTATTCAGGCTCAGTAGGAGGATTTAGTTTATGGCAAAGAACGTATATCAATTTGTCGATGTTGAACGTATCGATCCGCCGAAAAAGCCGATCATGGTACGTAAACAAGAGTTCGCGGAAATTTATCAACCGCTGAGCCAATCTCAAACCGAAGGCCAAGCAGATCGCTGCTTGGACTGCGGTAACCCATACTGTGAATGGAAGTGCCCAGTGCACAACTACATTCCTCAGTGGTTAAGCTTGGCGAACGAAGGCCGCATTTTAGAAGCTGCGGAACTTTCTCATAAAACCAACAGCTTGCCTGAAGTATGCGGCCGCGTATGTCCACAGGACAGACTGTGCGAAGGTGCATGCACGTTGAATGATGACTTTGGTGCAGTGACCATTGGTAGTATTGAAAAATACATTACCGATACGGCATTCAAAATGGGCTGGCGCCCAGATATGTCTGACGTGGTATGGACCGATAAGAAAGTGGCGATTGTAGGTGCAGGCCCTGCTGGTCTTGCATGTGCTGATATTCTGGTTCGTAACGGCGTTAAACCTGTTGTTTACGACAAATACGAAGAAATTGGTGGCCTACTTACATTTGGTATCCCGTCTTTTAAATTAGAGAAAGACGTAATCAAGCTACGCCGCCAAATTTTTACCGAGATGGGTGTTGAGTTCGTACTTAACACTGAAATTGGTAAAGACATACAGTTCCAGGATTTGCTTGATAAATACGATGCTGTTTTCTTAGGCATGGGTACGTACAAGTCTATGCAAGGTGGCTTCGATAACGAAGAAGTTGAAGGCGTTCACGAAGCGCTACCTTTCCTTATCGCCAACACCAATCGCGTAATGGGCCTTGAAAAAGATCCTGCTGATTACATTGATATGAAAGGCAAGCGCGTAGTAGTACTAGGTGGTGGTGATACCACGATGGACTGTGTTCGCACGTCAATCCGCCAAGGCGCTGCCCAAGTTACCTGTGCATACCGCCGTGACGAAGAAAGCATGCCGGGCTCTCGCCGCGAAGTTGTTAACGCAAAAGAAGAAGGGGTTGAGTTTAAATTTAATCTTCAGCCGCTAGACATCGCAGTAGACGAAAATGGTAAAGCGTGTGGCGTTAAGCTGGTTAAAACTGAAATGGGGCCGCCTGACGCCAATGGACGCCGCCGCCCTGTTGAAGTAGAGGGTTCAGAGCACGTACTAGAAGCTGACGCGGTAATTATCGCCTTCGGCTTCCAGCCCAGCCCTGCGCCATGGTTTGCTGACTTCGGCATTATGCTTGATGAAAAAGGTCGCGTACGCGCGCCATCTGCTGGCAAATTTGCTTACCAGACCTCTCACCCGCAAGTCTTTGCCGGTGGCGATATGGTACGTGGTAGTGACTTGGTTGTTACTGCTATCGACGAAGGCCGTAAAGCCGCAGAAGGGATTATGGACTATATTGGCGTTTAACCTTCGCTAACTAAGGCCTATTGTCCATTTACGAAAAGCTCGATAGTTCTGCTATCGAGCTTTTTTTATTTAAAACTAAAGAGATACGATTTACATTAGATAGAATAATTGAATAAAGAGATGACATCATGAGATTGCGGACAGGGCTACTTTACGGGTTATTTTTAGTTTCCGTTTCATATTGCGCCCAGGCAGAGGAAAGTAACGCACTTACCACTCACTCGGCTAAAGCTGTGTTCGCAGACTACTTGGAATATCTCACGCTACCCAACGTTGCAACGCAATCAGCAACTGATATAGAAAAGGTTGCGCGTTGGACGGCAACGAAATACAGCGAGTATGGTTTTAATACTCAGCTGCTGGAAAACAACGGCATGCCGATGCTGTATGCTGATTACATGCTAGCTGGGAAAAATGCCCCTACCCTGCTTTTTTATGCACATATGGATGGTCAACCGGTTAACGCTGAGTTGTGGGAACAAGACAGCCCTTGGCAGCCCGTTCTAAAAATCGAAGAAAATGACAGCTGGGTTGAAAAACCACTCTCTTTACTCGATAAAGACTATGACCCTAATTGGCGTATTTTTGCGCGCTCGGCATCTGACGACAAAGCCCCAATTATGATGTTACTAGCAGCCATAAACTCACTTTCGACGAATAAGGTGACGCCATCAGTTAATATCAAAGTGCTCCTTGATTCAAACGAGGAAGGTGGCTCTCCTACCCTCGCAAAAGTGATAGAAAAAAACAAAGCGCAGCTTTCTGCAGATGCCGCAGTAATGTTAGACGGTCCCATGCATCCATCCAACGCTTCTACCGTGGTTTTCGGTCATCGCGGTGCGACACTGGTTAAGCTCACTGTCTTCGGACCAAACTCTGATAGCCATAGTGGGCACTTTGGCAACTACATTCAAAACCCCGCTTTTATGCTCTCAACACTCTTAGCAGGGATGAAAAATGAAAATGGCAAGGTGACTATTCCTAATTATTACGGAGACGCTCCTCTGTCAGAAGAAACAAAACAGGTGCTTCGAGACATTCCTATTGATGAAACTGCACTATTGGCACGCCTTGGGGTAGCAAAGTCAGAGTCTGTAGGTGGCAACTACTATGAATCCATTAGTCTTCCGTCTCTAAATATCAATGGATTGAGCGCTGCAAGCACAACAGCAGTAAGGACAATCATTCCGGCTAGCGCTACAGCGTCCATCGATATTAGAACTACAAAAGAGGCTCACTCGTCCAGACAAGTTAAGCTGTTAAAAGACTATATAACAGCTAAGGGATATCACATTGTGGACGAATTGCCATCAAAAGAAACCCGTCTAAAGCATGAAAAACTCATTCTTATAGAAGTTAGCCCCGGCACTGCAGCACTACAAACGTCCCTCGATGAGCCAGTTGGTCTATGGGCGCAAAAGGCACTAGAATCTGTAAGCGATGAGAAGGTTGTAGTTATTCCAATGATGGGGGGTACTGTTCCAACCGCACCGCTAGTAAACAGTATAGAGAAGCCGGTAATTCTTATTCCATTAGTCAATGCTGATAACAATCAACACGCCCCTAATGAAAACTTACGTATAGGCAACTTTTACAGTGGAACAAATGCGCTGTATCAGTTACTGACCACGCCTTATGCCCAGTAATAGAGTTGTAGTGATGAAGTGATGCTTTAAACCAAAACCTATACGGAAAACCTCACTAATATACGTTAATAGACCAAGGTTTAGTTGAAGCGCGAGAGTTACGACTCTACTATCGTTTAAGCAATTAAAGACATCGCACATCGGGTGAAGAATCTATCTATGCAGCATTTAAACATTAAGAAACTTACATTTTGTCTAACACTGGCGATAGCAGCGAGCAATGCCAGCTTAGCTGATACCATTGCTGTTGACGCTTCATTAAATGCGCAAGTTAACAACCAAACTAAGAAACAAAGCGTCAACTCTTCACCTAGTAAGCCAAGCATCATGTCTTGCCCTTCTGATTTTCAGCAAGTTAAGATTTCTGATGATGCAAGACAATGCCAAGCATTTGACGAAAGCAAGACAGCAGTAATGGTTTACCACTCTCCTCGCTCCCCGAGTGAATTACTGAATGTTTACCAAACGGCGCACCCCGCTTTAAAAACTCACACGCCAGTTAGCGGCCGCACGTTGTTATCCTCAGAAGATAAAGGGGTCAGAGTAATAATCAGCCCAGATAATACTGGCTCTCAAGTGGATATTCTTGTTACATCCACAACAAAATAAGCCCTTTTAGCAAGACAACTACGAAATCTACTCATGTTGGCATCTGCTTTGCAAAATCATCAATAACTACTCCACGGTAACAGTGAGTGTCATTTTTATGACGCTTAAACTGCAAACGGAGCCCAAGCTTTTTTCGATATAAACACTTTAGCGGGCTTCTTTATTATGCATTCCGTGGGCTTTAACTATTGAAATTTGCGAGGGTTACGATGGAATTGGCAATTATTCTAATGATGTTACTTATTGTCGTTGCACTGGGTGCCATAAAGTTGTCAGACGGCGGTGTCGCATTTCCATTTAGGCGAAAGCCGCAATTGTTCACCCCCGTTGAACACTCTTTTTTAAACCTTATCGAACAGGCTATGGGAAGAGAGTTTCGCATAGTGTGCCGTGTGCGTCTTAACGATTTAGTGGCGGTTCGCCAGTCTGCAAATAAAAAGACGGCAAGCCAAGCCATCAGCAGAGCTTCTAGCAGACAGCTCGACTTTGTATTAGTAGATAAACACGACATGAGTCCTGTTCTTGCTATCGACTTAGTTCATAGCCAAGGCAAAGATGGTTATAAATCACAAAAAGACTGGTTTGTAACCGGAGCACTTGATGCTGCCGGCCTTCCTCATGCAAGAATTAAAGTGAAATCTGGTTATACCGTTGACGATATTCGCGAGTGTTTGGAAAACAAACTCATTCCATATCGCCGTTTACAGCAAAAAATGGCACAGCTGCCAACGCATAATCCAGAGCCACCAAAGCGCCCGACTCGCCCAGTGCGTTCAAGCAGACCAGCTGCAGCTTAAGACATAACCCCACTTCCCCTGGCCTTTGTTGCTTTGCTATTTTCTTACTCTCAAATAGCGGTAACAGAGGCATTTTTCTGTCAGTTTGCCCGTTTTCCTTATACAATTAACGCTTTCAGCAGCGTATTCACGCGTTAAATTCCCTCAACACCGTCGGTAAAGTTATGAAAAAAATTGGTATTTTAGGTGCAATGGACGAAGAAGTTGCGCTACTTAAAGCGTCACTTTGGAATGTAAAAGAAACCCAGTGGAAGCACCTGACGTTTTACGAAGGTACACTTAACGACATAGAAGTGGTGCTAGTAAAATGCGGTATTGGTAAAGTGGCTGCAGCAATTGCTACTACTGTACTTATCGAACAGTACGCCCCTGATGCTGTTGTCAATACCGGTTCTGCCGGAGGTTTCGACAAGAATCTAAACATCGGTGATTTAGTGATCGCCAGTCACGTTATTCACCATGATGCCGATTTAACCCATTTTGGCTACAAGCTCGGTCAATGCGCAGGTATGCCTGAAGATTTCCGTTGCGATACAAGGTTAATGGAAGCCGCTCGTAGTGCTGCCACAGGCATTACCTCACTTCAATCGACAACAGGTTTAATCTGTACGGGCGATGCGTTTATCGGTAGCGACGAAGCTGTAGCAGAACTGCGTGAAAACTTCCCAGACATGAAAGCGGTTGAGATGGAAGGTGCAGCTATAGGTCAAACTTGCCATATGCTCGACACGCCTTTCCTTGTCATTCGTTCATTGTCAGATATTGCAGGAAAAACGTCGTCAGTTAGCTTTAAAGAGTATTTAGATACTGCCGCTAAGCACTCAGCGCAACTTGTTATGGCAATGATTAAGGCCCTCGCAAAATAAGATGACAGAGGTAATTAGCGACCCGCAATACCAGTCGCTATTCGTACTTTGGCTGGCTATCGCTGTTGACGTGTTATGGCGCTGGCCCCAAAGTACTCATCCATTAACGCTTATGCGCTACCTCGTTCAGCAAATGGGGCGCAAAGTGGTGCCCTCTCGCGAATACGGTAGGTCTCAGCACTATATTTCAGGCTCATTAGCCGCCCTAGTTCTTCTTGCGCCATTGGTAGTATGTGTTGCCATCTTGGTGTACATGGCCCAATACCCCGTATTCTTTGAGGCGATTATTCTTGTCGCACTGCTCGACTACGGTTACCAGCGTCAACAGTACAAAAAAGTGCTGGCGAGTGTGGGAAGAAATAAAAAATCCCTCGCACGTGAAATGGCGCAAACCATTACTGCACGTCAATGCGATTCACTTTCCGATATAGGAATTGCCAAAGCCGCGATAGAATCGCTATGGCTGAAGTTTCTTTATCTTTATTGCGGCGTTATTTTCTACTTTGTAGTGGCAGGCCCCATAGGCGCACTCATTTATCGATTGCTTTTGCTCACATCTTGGCAGTGGCATTACCGAACCCCTGCAATGACTTTCTTTGCCAAACCCGTACGCAATCTTGTTTACTTACTTAATATGCCGCCCGCGGTCATTGGTGGTCTAGCAACACTACTGGTCAGCCATCCTATTAAAGGGTTTCGCGCCATAAAGCGCTCCCCAGTGAAAGATAAAACGTCGCTACTGCTTGCGCTTATGGGCGGTGTGCTTGATATTAAACTCGGCGGCCCAGCAATTTATGCCAACAAGAAGATTCGATACACCCGCGTGGGAGGCGCTAACGAGGTAAAGTACTCTCACATGTTGGCGGCCAAAAATACCGTTACTCATGCCATGATTGCGATTAGCGCCTTCGCATCGTTAGCTATGCTGGCAATGGCCGTAGCCTAATGAAAACAGCAGTTATGATGAAAACCATTTTTTTTGTAATTTTAAGCTATTTACCTCTTCTCACATTTGCTAACTCAGAATCAGATGCCGAGACAAAGCACCTAGCTCATTCAGATCAATTTGCTTCTGCCGATGTTGCACCAAGCTCGGAATCAAGCGCCTTATCAAATTCCGTCGAGCTAAAGATAGTCAGCCTTGCGCCCCACCTTACCGAATGGGCATTTAGCTTGGGCTTAGGCCCTAACCTTGTAGGTGTAAGCGACTATAGCGACTATCCTGACGCCGCGAAAAATATTAAGCGGGTGGCGGATTTTCAAGGTGCCGATATCGCTACCATTGTGGCGTTAGAACCTGATTTAATTCTTGCATGGGATGGAGGCAATAAGCCGCAAGATATCCATAAGCTTTCCTCGATGGGTCTAAACGTATTTAGCAGTAAGGTCGAAAATATCACTGATATAGCCAGCGAAATTAAAAGGCTTGGGGCACTTACAAATACGCAAAAGCAGGCAACCCAGCTCTCCAATGATTTTCTCAACGAATTAGCCGAACTTCGAAGTAAATACGCCAAATCCTCGCTTATACCAGTATTTTATTATTCGTGGACTGCTCCACTTATGACCATCGGTCCCAACGCGTGGGGTAACCAACTGCTGAATGTGTGTGGTGCTCAAACATTATTTGCAGACAGTCCTGTAGACTATCCTCAAGTCGCATTAAAAGATGTACTCACTCGCCAACCTCATGCACTCATTGCGGCATCTAAAAGTACGCATTCAGAACTTGAGGTATTCTGGCGTGATCATCGCTCTTTCCTCAAAGCCCCCTTAATTGTTGTGGATCCAGACGTCACCAGTCGGTTTTCATTGCGATTAATAAATGAACTAAAAGTACTCTGTAAAGGTATTAAAGAAAGCGCATAAGCGTTATACTTAAGTCTAGACCTGCTGGGCTGTTTTCAATTGATACACACCGACTTGGCTCAATTTAAGCGCCTTTGTGTAACAGAATAAGAGCAGGTTCTAATCTTCTATAAAAAGGTAAGAGTTTTTATTCATGCGGATTGTTGTTGCGGGTTTTCTAGTTGTTATCAGTGTTGCATTGTTTGTGTCGCTTCAGTGCACAGCGAAAGCGACCGCGCAAGCCTCTGTTGCCGCATCACCATACCTTATCGAGCGAGTTGCAAACAACGACTGGCTCCTTATTGATGTTCGCTCTCCGCAAGAATTCGCCGATGGTCACATTCCTGGCGCAGTAAATATGCCCCATGAAAATATCAATGACTACCTTAGCGAATTAGAAGGCCACAAAAACAAGCCTATTATCATTTATTGTCGTTCAGGCAGAAGAGCCAAACTGGCAATGAAAGTATTGGAAGAACTCGATTTTTCTGAAGTCATGCATTTAGAAGGCGATATGTTAGGCTGGAGTGCCGCTGGCATGACAGTTGACCGAATGTAGACTCAATATTCCGCCTTCTCCTTCGTATTAGTCTTTGGCACTAAAGATGTTGTAAGTTCAACCTCTTGGCTGATTACTGTGTGTAACTGAGCCCCTGTGATACACTCTTTTTACTCGACGATTGTATGAAACACCCATGAAAATAGATATTGCTACTCCGGCCATGTTATTTCCGGCGATTTCTTTATTGCTTCTAGCCTATACCAATCGCTTTTTAACGCTTGCAACTATTATCCGAAACTTTTCAAAAGAAGAGAGAGATGAGAATACTCAAGCACAAATAAAAAACCTTCGATTACGTATTCAACTTATTAAGCGAATGCAAATAGCAGGTGTGGGTAGTTTTTTTCTTTGTGTAGTATCCATGCTAGCGATATACCTCACCTATCAACAGGTAGGAAACTGGGTGTTTGCTGCAAGTTTAGTATCACTTCTATATTCACTATGGATGTCGGTAAGAGAAATATTGATATCAGTTGAAGCCTTGGATGTGCACCTTGACGGGATGAAAAACGCCCCGCGTAAAGAAAAAGTATGAAGCCCACAAATCATTTGAGCCACATAATTCAAAGTGATATCAGCTACGAGTCTCTAGCGCCTGAGTTTTTTGCAGGGGTGATTGCTCTTGGCAATCACGTGCACGGAGATAACTACCTAACCAACGAGCTACTTGCTGATTACTATGCAAAGAGCTTTGTTGGCAATACTAATGCTAGCTGGGTAGCCCTATACAAACAAAAAGTTGTTGGTTTCAGGCTCACCTTTGCGCATACGCAATGGGAAGCAGATGAGTGGTGCAGCCCTTCCCTTTGGCCAGTAGATCCAAATACCGTATGTTATTTCAAATGTAATACGGTAGACCCCGCAATGCAGGGCTGTGGAATTGGCAGCAGACTATTAAGTAAATCGATTGAATGTGCGCAAATTCAAGGCGCAGAAGCGGGTTTAGCACATATTTGGTTGGCAAGCCCTGGCAACAGCGCATTTAAGTACTTCACTAAAAATGGGGGGCAGCTT
>CERR01004298.1_pt1 | contig 11926 bp, 8 predicted proteins | sample 530841 | NCBI WGS metagenome assembly CERR01 (sample SAMEA2621021, study PRJEB7988) | marine metagenome | biome: marine biome (ENVO:00000447); feature: surface water layer (ENVO:00002042); material: "saline water (ENVO:00002010), including plankton (ENVO:xxxxxxxx)" | depth 5 m | reverse complement strand
TCGTTCTGGAGGTCGTTCTGGAGGTCGTTCTGGAGGTCGTTCTGGTGGAATAGCAGACGCCGCTGCATTAGTATTAGCTAAGCGTGTAGCCGAAAGTTTTTTAAATCACACTAAGTCGACGCTTGAGTTGTCTAAGCAAGACTTTGAGTCTAATTGGATTAGTTTGTTTTCAGATTGGAAAGGTGGTGAATCATCTGCTGGGCGTAGACAATTGATTGCCGGCTTTGCAAAGTTGATTGGAGGTAAAGAGATAGATAGCCCGAGCACGCTAGCTGCCAGGCAACGCGGTGCGGCTAATGCATTAGGTAACCCTTCATCTGATTATGCAGTTGTTGCTAGGGCTTTCAGTTACGCAGTCGATAGTGATGATGACCGGGAGATTACAGTTTCTGAGATTAAGGATGCTGTTAAAAAATGGTCTGCTAGTGGGGACAAAAATAATAATGGCCAACTTAACGTTGTTGAAATTACGACTTTAGTCGAAGGGTTCTTTAAATCTCTTCCTGCTTCAGGGCCGCGTCGTCGTAATGGACGTTGACCGTTTCTCAGTTTTCGGTTTTAAGCTTCATGGCATTGGCCTATAAAAGCGGTGTGTTTAATATTTATAGAATTATCCTATTCTTTTCTTTCTCGTTCTTTTTTTGCGCATTAAGCCTAAGGGCTGAAGATTGGCCAAATTTCCTTGGCCCTACTAAAGACGGTATTTCAACTGAGACCGGTTTAATTGACAGTTGGTCAAGCGAAGGGCCTAAAGTGATTTGGAAAAAACAAATTGGTACTGGGTATAGTGCTCCGGCGATTAGAGATGAGCGTCTGGTTTTATTCCACCGTGTTGAGAATAAAGAAATTGTTGAAGCTTTCAATGTAAAGACAGCGGCATTGATTTGGAGGCATAGCTATCCCGCTCGATACAGAGATCCATTTGGATACAATAATGGGCCACGTTGTTCCCCTCTGTTAACGGAAAAACATTGTTTCACTTTTGGAGCTGAAGGAGTGTTGCTATGCTTAGATGTAAAAACTGGTAAGCCAATATGGCATCGCAAGACAGCTGAGGATTTCAATATTCCAGAGGCTTTTTTTGGAGTTGGGGCTTCGCCTGTTCTAGAGGACGAACTGCTGATAGTTATGGTTGGTGGCCAGCCGAATTCTACTATGGTTGCTTTCAATAAAAATTCGGGCAAAACCGTTTGGGAAAGTGTCGGTCAAAAAACGTGGGAAGGTGTGTCGGCAATAGGTTGGCCAGGCGAACCCCGTGTGCGTTGGAATGGCTTTGAGAAATTAGCTAGTTACTCTACGCCTAAATTAGCTGCCATCCACGGTGAACGCCTGTTGTTTAGCCTAACTAGGCAAGGATTAGTTGCAATGAATCCAAAGGATGGATCTATTAAGTTTAGTCGATGGTTTCGCTCTCGTGTTAATGAGTCCGTCAATGCTGCTAATCCCGTGGTATCTGGAAGTCAGGTGTTTTGTTCTAGTGCTTACTATGGAGGGGGCTCTTTCCTATTAGATGTTGGTATGGATTGTGAGTCTTTTACTGAGGTTTGGAGTACTTATGAAAGGCGTAAGAGAGAGCGAAAACTGAAACCGGTTTTAGAAATTCACTGGACAACACCAATTCTACATGATGGCTATTTGTATGCTTTCAGCGGGCGAAACGAACCCGATGCTCAGTTTCGTTGTGTAGAGTTAAAAACTGGAAAAATTAAATGGAATCGAGAAGAAAAATGGCGTGCTTACAGTACGAAACAACCGAAAGTTTATGGCCGCGGTTCAGCGTTAATGGCTGACGGAAAATTATTTGTTTTAGGGGAGGGCGGTCTACTTGGGCTTTTTGAGGTTAATCCGGATAAACCAGTTGAATTGGCCCGTTATCAGGTTCCAGAACTTGGTTATCCATGTTGGGCCGCTCCCATTCTTTCTGACAAACGTTTGTATATTCGTAGTGAAGATTACCTTGTTTGTTTTGATGTCTCAAAATAATAGTTAATAGGTTCGTCCACAGATTCTACATTTGTCGAGTTGTTGATGGTTTAGCTATAATTGAGATCTGGCTGGATTGTTATTGCCTGCATTAGCTAAAGCTAAAGCAAATGCTCTTGTTTCAATATAACCAAGTGAAATATTAAATAAGGCTAGATATTAAGAAATAATCTCTTTGATGATGTTACCTGCCACATCAGTTAGCCGGAAGTCGCGTCCATTGTAACGGTAAGTCAAACGTTCGTGATCTATTCCTAGAAGGTGAAGAATCGTAGCATGTATATCATTTACAGTTACTTTGTTAACTGCTGCTTTGTGTCCAATCTCATCGGTTTCTCCATAACTTACGCCACCCTTAATACCGCCGCCAGCAAACCAAGTACTGAACGCATGCGGATTATGATCTCTACCCGGCTTGCTACCTTTTTGGGCAACTGGAAGTCTGCCAAATTCCCCGCCCCAAACAATGAGGGTTTCTTCAAGTAATCCTCGTTGTGCTAAGTCAGTTATTAGCGCAGCCACAGGTTTGTCGGTTTCTCCAGCGAATTGTGTATGATTGCCTTTTATATCGTTGTGACCATCCCAGCTTCGCTGATTTTCCATTCCTCCGCTATAAATTTGAACATATCTGACGCCTCGTTCGATCATTCTACGCGCTGTAAGGCACTGTGCTGCGATATGTTTGCAACGCTCATCATTTAGACCATACAAACGTTTTATATGCTCTGGTTCTTCACGAACATTTAGGGCGTCGGGAGCTGCACTTTGCATACGGTAAGCCAACTCAAAACTTTCTATTCTTGCCTCAAGTTCCTCTTCATAAGGCCGCGTCTTTGAGTGTTGTTGATTGAGTAACTTCAATAAGTCTAATTGGCGTCTTTGTTGAGAAGCACTCATTTCCTTTGGTCTATAAAGATTGTCTATTGGGTCGCCAGAGGGGCGAAAATGGGTGCCTTGATAGACACTGGGAAGGAAGCCTGCACCCCAGTTAGCCGCATGCCCCTTGGGAAGGCCGCGTCCCTTTGGATCACTCATAACTACAAATGCAGGGAGATTGTCGCTATTGCTGCCTAAACCGTAGGTAACCCAAGATCCCACACACGGATAGCCCATTCTTGGTAGCCCACAGTTCATCATGAATAATGCAGGTGAATGGTTATTGCTTTCTGTATGGCCAGAGTGCACGAATGCCATTCGGTCAACATGCTTAGATATATTTGGGAATATGGATGAAACATATTTGCCACATTGACCGTAAGGTTTAAACTTGAATGGACTTTTCATGAGGCCGCCAACGGCATTGGCAAAAAAGCCTGTAAATCGATCAAATCCTTCTAATGTTTGGCCGTTTAGTTTTTCTAAAGCTGGTTTGTAATCCCAAGTATCAACTTGGCTGTGACCTCCGTTAGCAAAAATCCAAATCACTGATTTAGCCTTTGGCGCAAAATGTGATCTTTTTGGAGATAGTGTGCTTTGTCCTCCAAGGCCTTCTTTCTCCAATAAACTCCACATACCAAGTGCACCTACGCCCATACCGCATCGCTGCAGCATTTCTCTACGGGTATTCTTGCTAAGTACTTGTGAGGTCAGTTTATTATTCATTCTTCTAAAAAATTCTCTTAATTTAATTCATGTTGAGAATTATCCTGGCAAATATTTCAAAATAAATAAAACGTAGATTGTAGCTAGAAATATATGAAGAATTGCAAATGGAAAGGCTTTCTTTACGAACCCCATAAAGGATATTTTCAGGTCATGTTTGTGCATAATTGTTACTGCGACCAGTGTTGATGCGGAACCGATCGGTGTTAAATTGCCACCAAGATTAGCCCCGAATATTACAGACCACCACATGCCCGAATCTCCAGGAATATTCATTGCCTTAAGAATATTTGACAGAACAGCAGCTAGAGGAATGTTATCAGTTACACTACTAGCAAATGCAGAAGAAACTAAAAGTAATCCCCCACCTACATTTGCTCCCATTCCAATAATCGGTGCAATACCTTTCCCGATAAGTTCCAAGACTTTCGCTTGTTCCATTGCATAAATTGCAACAAAAAGATAAACAAAAAAGAATAATAAATCCCAATCGATTCCGCTATAAAATTTACCAACGCTTGACTTGAACTTACAAAGCATTATTACAGCAAACATCATTGCAACGAAGCCCATCCCAAGTTTTCCTATTGGCCAACCATTGAATGAAGCTGAAGCTATAAAACAAATGAACAATAGTAACATAGCGACTCCAAACCAAAAAAACCCCATGCTTTCAATGCCGTCTCGTTCGTCAAAACTGGAAACTTGCCCAAGTGCTACAGCGCGCTCTTCATCTGTTTTTAATGAATCAATTTTAAACGCTTTTGCTCCCATTAATATTGTAGCTGCTGTTGCTACAAGAACGTAAGGAGCCGCCTTTATGAAAAATGTTACAAAACCAATGTTAGCTGTAGTGCCGACAATGATATTGGGTACAGATGATATTAAGGTAAGTAATCCTCCAATATTTGTCAGTAAACCTTCAACTAAGAGAAAGCCTAAAAGCTTATCGCGTTGTTTTAGTTTTCCTAATGATACAGCACTCAGCGATCCTACGATTATCATTGCAGTGACGTTATTAAGTACTGCACTAAATACCACTGTCATGATTCCATAAAACCATAGCAATCTTCGAGGATCTCCTTTTGACATCTTTGTAAATTTAATTGCGATGTAAGTGAAAAGTCCTGATTTACTAGTAACATCAACAAATAAACTCGATCCAAGTATAATGGTGACAACGCCCCACTCAATTCCTGGAATAAATACAGGTAAATTAATCTTATGATTGTTAGGTAGCAGCACTTCACCAAATGGCAAGATGCCGGTAAAGGCACCCAGCAAAAGAGCAATTACCGCAGTCACTCCAACTATAACTGATTTTTTTGCATGTATTTTTTCCTCTAAAGCGAGGCACAAAACCATGACTACAAGTAGTCCTGTGAATAAATAAGTAATAGAAGGTGAAACTGTACTTATTCCGTGATCAGAAGCGGCTAATAAAATAAAGTTCATGATTCTTTTTGTTACAGCATTAACAATGGAGTTGTTCTCAATTCAACTGCGAGTGGATAAGCCACTCCGTGCATCGCCAATTGCTCGTCGTCTTTGGTATACATTACCAGTAAATCAATTTCATGTTTGTCTATCAAATTTCGATAGTCAGACATCCGGCATCCAAGTTGAACCCAGTGTTCTATATTTATTGTCGGGAATGTTTCAGCTAGGTTATCCTTGCAAGATTCGACATAGTCATTTGGATCTTTTAGTAGTCGGGCTTTGATCTGTTCGCTTGCTGTTTCTGTATCCAGATCTGGAATTTTTGAAATTGCCGATATATAGCGATCGAATACAGCTTTATCCTCTACGTGCGCTAGGAAAAGCGTCCCTCCCGTTTGAGTGAAAAGTGCAGAGTAACTAACTAAGCTATGATCACCTGCTAAGTGATCAGTAACAGCCATTACTTGCTTAGTCTTTTTAAGTGAGTGATTACTTAGATTATTACGATCAAGGTTTGGTAAAATAAGAACTGGAGTGGTTGTAGCCTGTGTAAGCACATCAATGTGAGTTCCCAAGCCATAAGCCCAATCAACAGCATCACAGTGAAGATGTCTATAGGTGACAATCAAGTCAGGCCTATTACTTTCAACAGCCTCTAGCATATCGTGCATCTTTGATGACTCTGTGCTGCCGAATAATTTCCATTCTACTTCCGTATTTTGTTCAAGCACCGAAAGGAAACCCTTAACTAAGTATAATAAATCATCCTGCAAGGCTTCCGGTAAATCTTGGATGATTAAAACTCGTTTGATCTTAATATATTGAGGGGTAAATGCGTCTTTAGCTGCCGCATTAAACACGCTCTCAAATTGATCCAGTGTGCTCATAGAAGTTCAAAATATAAAAAAAACTTTTTTCTATCAAGTTGCAATAGTCTTGATTTATACAATAAGGTGTCTAATCGCTATGTAAAATTGATACAATTATTAAATAAAGCTTATTAAACCAGATGGTTGGGCTCTAAAATGTTAATTGTTCGTTATATCTGCCAACGAATTAAACGCTCACTTAATTCAAGTTCGATTTCAGTTGGAGTTATGAGTTTGGGGAAATCAGTCTTTATTTGTTTAAGCGTAGGTATTTCTCCCCAAGCAGTGACCGTAAAGAATTCAGCCATCGGTAGCTCGCTGAGTCCAAGCTCTGCATTTCTTTTTGAATAACGACGCTTTAATGTTAATTTCCAATCTTCGATTGATCCTGGTGATTCAATGTCGTGTCTTCCAACCCATGGAAGCCATTCTGTTATCTGCGATCGATGGCACCAACTCATCTCTGCCATCAAATCAAAGGCCTCACTTACGTCTATTGCTAGATCAAAGGCATTTTCACCAAACATATAACCATCATAGGCATTTAGGATGACGGGAACCTTACAAGGTTTGGAAGCAGAATCCTCTGAGGGGTATTCAGGGGTGAAGGCGTGGGGTACATTAATCATATATGCTACTTTGCGTACAGCTTCAGCCACGGCGACATGGTCCACATGTATGCCAGCCAACGTGTCATTTGGTAAAGGTGGAGAGAATAAATAGTCTGGCTCAAAGTCGCGGATGGCTTTCCATAAAGCAGCCAGCAGAGGGACGTCTACCTGGAGACAAGCCTCTCGAGGAGATTTTCCGTTTGGAAGCTTAAGTTGCTCAAACTTGTAATTTCCAAGTGCAGCTGATTGCAGCTGTTCTTCGAGCCTTACTCGACCAGTATCTTCCCTAGACAATTGATGGTGTCCAGCTTTTCCATCAGTACAAACTATTACTTTAGCCTGAAAATCTTTGCCTATCTTACGACGCCACACTTCGAATGTGCCAGCTGTACAAAATTCGTAATCATCAAAGTGTGCGTGAATAAAAAGAACCTTCATACTTAAAAAAAGAGAGCCAAGGATATCGGCTCTCTTTCAAAATCAAAACCGAGTATTCTTTAATTTTTTGGGGGCTTCGGAGCTGCTGCTTTCTTTTCATTGGCTTCCTTTGCGTTGCCAACAGCACCACCAATGCCTGCTCCAACAAGCCCCCCGACCAAGGCTCCTTTGTCACGTTCGCCCGATTGGTTGCCAATTATTGCTCCTACGCCTGCGCCAACTAATGCTCCTACGCCTGCACCAACTGCAGTTTTTTTACCTGGCTCAGTAGCACAACCGGTTAAGAGTATGCCTGCAGATACAGCCAAAAAAGTTTGTTTTATTTTTTTCATAACGATCTAAAAAGATTTTCTGATTTAAATTGCTTTTGCACAAGCTGAATTTACGTCGAATTGGTATTTCTGTTTTGCTTTTCCGCTAGTTTGTTAAGGATCTCTAATCGTTCACTCATCTCGACAGTGAAATGTTGTAGATCTCGATTGAGCTTGGTGAACTCTTCTTTTAGATTAATTTTTTGAGAGTCTTCTTTTTTGAGGCGAGTTGCTAATTCCTGTTCCTTCTTGGCATCTTCCATGCCAGTAAGCATTACTCCAACGAATAGGTTTAAGACAATCATTGCGCCAGTAATAACAAAACTCACAAAAAAGATTCCTGCTCCAAATGGGGATGATTTTGATATTATTTGATCTCTAGTAATTCCAAAGTCAGCTAGCATTTTATATGATGCTTCATCGTAACCATAGTTCGCGCTACCATACATATTTATATACATCAAGTCCGTCCAATCCTCAAGTGTTACTGCTCGAAAAAGTGACAGCATCGAGGTCTGTAGGTTTCTAAAGTGAACCGGGTCGTTATCCGAGTAAAGGAAAGTTGCCATGCATCCATAAATATAAAAATGGAGTGTTGCTAAAAGGAAAACATAACCGATGGAGGGGACGCTCTTTAATACCGCTCCGACCAGTACTTGTAGGCGAGGAAGTGCCGAAACTAGTTTTAAAACGCGGAGCACCCGTGCTAATCTTAAAACCGCTACAAAGTCGTTGGACTCAATTGGCAATAAACAAACAGCAACAATGCTGAAATCAAAAATATTCCAAGAATCTTTAAAATAATTAAGTGGATTCCTTCCATTAGAGATAATCTTTACAACTACCTCTAAAATAAATATTCCAAGAATTATTGAATCAAGTGCATTTAGTGTTGCTTGATGTTGGGCTCCAAAATTCTTGTATGTTTGCATTCCTACAACTATCGCAGCTAAGCCGATAACAAATAGAATGAAGTTGTTGAATATTTTTGATTCCGAAACTTTTTTGCATAATACAACCATAGAGGATAATTTTTCAGATTTTCATTATAATAACAATATATAACAATATAACTCATTGTATGTAAAACGTCTTGCATGCTCTTGTTGAAGCCTGATTATTTGGGGGATATGAATTACTTATCAAGAATTGCTGGAGTAGTTATAACGGTCTTAATTTTTAATGGTTTCAGTCCAGGTCATCTTTGTGCTCACGAAGATGAAGATCAGTCTAGTAAATCCAAATTAGACAATGGAGAGCTCAAGCGCGTTCTTGTTTTTTCAAAAACTGCCTGGTATCGGCATCCTGCAATTCCTGAAGTTAATAGTTTTTTAGTTCGACTATGTTCTAAATACGGTATTCAAGCTGATGTTACAGAGTCTCCAGAGGATTTTGGTAGATTAAATAATTATCAGGCAGTGATTTTTAATAGTACTACAGATATTGGTAAATCTCTTGATGACAAACAAAGGAAACAGCTAAAGGACTGGTATCATGCTGGGGGTGGTATTATGGGGCTGCATGCGGCTGCTGTTCATCATAATACCTGGCCGTGGTGGGCTGAACTAGTGGGTTGTGGATTTAACAGTGACTCAGATTTTGTCAAAGCAAAGCTTATGGTTGATTCTAAACACAAGAATCATCCCATCGTGAAAGGCTATGGCCCGGAATTCTATTATACAGCAGACTGGACTAATCATGATAGATCAGTAACCGGTTTGTCTGGGGTCAAAGTTTTGTTGAGGATTGATGAGTCAACTTATGATCCTGTTAGAGATGCGTTCAAGAAGAGAGGGGGTAAACCAATGGGCAAGGATCATCCAGTTTGTTGGATTAGAGAATTTGAAGATGGTCGGTTTTTCTATACCGAGCTTGGGCATGAAGTGAAATCACTTGATACGAAGTTTGGTCACCAGCATCTCATCGAAGGGCTTCGTTGGATTGTTGGAGTTGATAAATAGCCGGAATTTTTCATAGCAAATGTTATATTTTTTATATCCATTAATTTTAATATTTGCATTTCTTCATGCATCAGATGCGCAATCTTTGGATGGGCGTAATAGGAAGATCGTTAATAAATTTCAGCCCGAAGATCCCGGTTTAGCTAAATTTGCATTGTTTAAACAAAATGCCCCTCGTCCAAAAAATATTTCACCTTCTAATACGAGCTTGCCGCTTAAGATTAATCGCAACGCTCGTATAGTTTATGTTGGCAATACTTTGCTAGATCGTTCACAGGATTTTGGTTATCTTGAAACACTGCTACATCAAGCTCATCCAAATCATAGTTTGACAGTTCGAAATTTCGCTTGGTCTGCTGACGCGATTGATTTGCAGCCAAGGCCGGCAAATTTTGCAGATACAGATCAACACTTGGTATTTGCAAAAGCTGATATAATTTTTGTTGCCTTTGGGTTTAATGAATCATTTAAAGGAATGAGAGGTGTTAATAATTTCCGTACAATCCTTGATGAATATATATCGGCAACAAAATCCAAGGCGTTTAATGGCAATTCAGGCCCAATGATTGTTATGCTATCACCGATTGCAAATGAGAATATTAAAGGGGTAAGCGCAGCTGTTAATAACTCGAATATTAAACTTTATAGCGATGTGATGCGTGATATTGCAGAAAGACAGCAAGTTGGTTTTGTAGACTTATTCTCATTAACTGAAAAAGAAATGAGATCACAAAACTATGATTTAACATTCAATGGTTGCCATTTAAATGATGCTGGATATCGGTTGTTTGCCAATACGATTTTTAAAAAGGTTTTTGGATACAAACCGCCGGTGATTAACGAAGAGCTTCGTTCTGCAGTTCTTGAAAAAAACAGGCAGTTCTTCAGGCGGTTTCGACCGGTAAATACATTTTATTATACCGGTGGTCGTAATCGGAGTTATGGCTATCTAGACTTTCTTCCGGCAATGAGAAATTTTGACATTATGACTGCCAACCGAGATGAGAGAATATGGAACATTGCTGCAGGAAAGCAGGTTCCTTTAACTATTGATGATTCCAATGTTCCACCTCTGCCTATGGCCAAACAAAGTCGAGGTGCTAATCGATTGCTTTCGCCTGAAGATGAACTTAAAGAATTTGAAATCGATTCACGCTTTGATGTGACCCTTTTTGCATCCGAGAATGAATTTCCCGACCTTGCTTGTCCGATTCAGATGCGATGGGATGGTAGAGGCCGGCTTTGGGTTAGTTGTTCGACAACTTATCCTCATGTCTATCCTGGCAATGAGCCTAATGATAAAATCATAATTCTTGAGGATACTGATGGTGACGGTAAGGCTGATGTTTCTAGTGTTTTTGCCGATGATTTACACATTCCTTTGTCATTCGAGTTTGGTGATGGTGGTGTTTATGTGTCAGAGGAACCTCACTTAACATTTCTCAAGGATACGGACAATGACGGTCGTGCTGACATTCGTGAGAAATTATTAACCGGTTTCGGTAGTGAAGACTCTCACCATGCACTGCATGACTTTGTTTGGACTCCGGACGGTGATCTTATTTTTCGTGAAGGTGTTTTTCATCACAGCCAGATTGAAACTCCATATGGTCCAGTGAGGCAGCAGAATAGCGGTTGGTTTAGATTTGATCCCGATAGTCATCGTCTGACTTCTTTTGGAACTCACCAAAGTACCAATCCTTGGGGTGTTACATTTGACGATTGGGGTCAGCATATGGCCAGCTATCCAATCTATGCTCAGGCCTTTCATGCTCTTGATCCAGTTTATCCTTCTCAACATCCCCGTCCTGTTGGTTTACGGGCCTACTCTGGCACTTGTGGTCAGGAGTTTGTAGATTTTCCTAATTGGCCAGCAGAGATGCAGGGTGGTTTTCTTAAAGTCCGCTATAAACCTACTAACAGGATTGAATTTCATCGTTGGAATGAGTCCGAATATGGCTTTGTTGAGGAATATGTTGAGAATATTGTATTTTCTAAAAACCTAAGTTTTATTCCGGTTGACTTGCGTTATGGTCCGGATGGAGCGATGTATGTTTGTGACTGGTATAATCCAATAAAAGGGCATGCTCAGTATTCCTTGCGTGATGACCGAAGAGATAGAATAAGCGGTCGGATTTTTAGGATTATGCCTAAAGGTTCGAAGTCTCAGAAGATGCCTCAGATAGTTGGATCTTCGATTGTTGAACTGCTCGATATACTTAAGCGCCGTGAATATCGCTATCGGTATTGGGCGAAGCGCGAACTACGAGAACGGAATTCGAACCAAGTCAAGGCTGCTCTTGATTCATGGGTGGAGAGACTTGACCCAAATGATTTGCGTTATAGACATCATCAGATCGAAGCTGTTTGGCTGTATCGAGGAATTAACGCTGTTAATATAGATTTGTTAAATGAACTATTGGAATGTACCAATCATCATGCACGTGCTGCAGCTGCTCACCAATTTCGTTATTGGCATTCTTACTTTGATAACCGTAAACAAGTGTTAAAAAATCTAGCTGAGGATTCCAGTATTCTTGTTCGTATGGAAACCGCTATTGCTACCAGCTACATCGGAACTTCTTGGGCGCTTGATGCACTTGTTCAAATTTTAAAACAACCTAATATTGGTCACCTTAGTTATGCTATTCGCACCGCGCTTGGGTCTCGTTCACTTGAACCTTATTGGAAAAGCAGTGTTGATATTGCTG
>CERR01028986.1_pt1 | contig 11931 bp, 7 predicted proteins | sample 530841 | NCBI WGS metagenome assembly CERR01 (sample SAMEA2621021, study PRJEB7988) | marine metagenome | biome: marine biome (ENVO:00000447); feature: surface water layer (ENVO:00002042); material: "saline water (ENVO:00002010), including plankton (ENVO:xxxxxxxx)" | depth 5 m | reverse complement strand
TATTGCTTGATCAACGCTTTTCGAATCTATTCCTACAACAATAATATTTGCCCCTTCTGTTATGAACGATTTAGCAGCGGACAATCCAATGCCGGTTGTTCCGCCAATAATAACAAAAGTTTTATTACTTAGTAATTGATTCACAAACCGAGTTTTTTGAAACGTGTCTTTATGTTTTTGTAATGGAAATCAGTAGAACAGATAGACTCTAACTCGCCTTTTTTGAAATGTTTTTCAACTTCAGGATCGGAAAGTAGTTGTTTAAGAAAGTCTGCATCTTCACGCCCGTTATGCTTGGTTTTCCATGTCTCCATGGCATTCCTTTGGACTAATGAGTATGATTCTTCACGAGTCACCCCTTTTCGAATAAGTGCTAGTAATACTGATTGCGAGTTCCACATGCCAAGAGATTGGTTCATGTTTTTTGCCATGTTTTTTGGATAAACAAGCAATCCTTTGGTTAGCTCTGTAAGCTTGTGTATCATGTAATTAAGCAGTGTGCATGAATCTGGGAAAATAACTCGCTCTACAGAGCTGTGACTAATATCGCGTTCATGCCATAGGGCAACGTTTTCAAGAGCAGCAATAGAATTACCGCGTAGTACTCGTGCAAGGCCAGTTAGGCGTTCCCCAGTAATTGGATTCCGCTTGTGAGGCATTGCGCTGGATCCTTTTTGGCCTTTAGAGAAGAACTCCTCTGCTTCCAGAACTTCTGTGCGCTGAAGGTGACGAAATTCAGTTGCCCAGCGTTCGATGCTTGCACCTATGATTGCGATGGTTGTCATGAATTCGGCATGAATATCTCTTTGAACTACCTGAGTTGCGATTGGGGCTGGTTTCAGTCCGAGCTTTCTACAGACATAAGCTTCAATTTTTGGTGAAAGATGCGCACTAGTTCCAACAGCGCCGGAAAGCTTGCCAATTGCGACACGTGGTCGAAGTGTTTCAAGTCTTTCCAAAGCTCGACCAAATTCGTCGAACATTAATGCCATTTTAAGTCCGAATGTAGTTGGCTCAGCATGGATACCATGACTTCGGCCGATCATAGGAGTAAATATGTGTTTGCGAGCTTTGGTACCAATAACTTTGCGGAGTTTTTTTACATCGGCGATAAGAACCTTTAGTGATTCATTCATTTGTACTGCAAAAGCAGTATCAATGATGTCACTGCTGGTTAGACCAAAATGAAGCCAACGACTTGCCGGTTTGCCAATATTTTCTGAGACATTAGTGGTGAATGCAATTACGTCGTGATTCAGTGTTTTTTCAAGTTCTCGGCATCGTTTGATAGAAAAATTCGCATTGCTTTTCATTTGCTTTAGATGCTTTTTTGGAACAAGTCCTTCATCGCAAAGTGCCTCTGCAGCAAGTAACTCAATATCCAGCCAGATTTCTAGTTTCCGCTGTTCTGTCCAAATGTCCCTCATCTCGGGGCGACTGTAACGTCCTATCATGCCAAGACAGTTTAATCTACTTAAGACGTCGCGGCGAGTGAGATGTGAGTTTCAGTCACTTGACCCCTTAGGAAGGAAATGTCAAAGATACTGCATGCGCCGAATTCTTTTTGTTATCTTTGGCTTGGTTTTTTCTAAATTTTTTGTTGAAGCGAAGGATTACTATGTTCACTCATGGACAAAAATTCACGCTAACAAACATTTCTGGGCTGAAGGGGGTGCTGTGGGCGATTTTAATCGAGATGGGCACGGTGATTTAGTAGTTGGCCCATATTGGTATGCAGGCCCAGCTTTTGAGGCAAAGCACGAAATCTATCCGGCTGTAGAGTCATTTGAGATGAAAGATAAAGCTGGAGAGTTGATTAAAGTGCCAGGATTCCCTGGAGCCATTAGTGGTAAAAATGGCTACTCGAAGAATTTCCTTTGTTATGTATATGACCTAAACAGTGATGGCTGGGATGATGTGTTGGTTATGGGGTTTCCTGGAAAAGAATCACCTTGGTATGAAAATCCAAAGGGTAAACCGGGCCTTTGGAAAAAACATATTTCTATTATGGTTACAGATAACGAGTCGCCGCACTTCACGGATATTACCGGAGACGGTAAGCCGGAGATTGTTTGCAATTCAGAGGGTTATTTTATTTATGCCGAACCTAACTGGAAGGAGCCAGAGAAAAAATGGAAGATACACCGGGTTACAGCCAAGGGTAAGTGGCAACGTTTTACTCATGGCATGGGGGTGGGTGATATCAATGGTGATAATCGTAAGGATATTATGGACATGAACGGATGGTGGGAACAACCGGAGTCGCTTGAAAGTGATTCTCAGTGGAAGTTTCATCCTTTCAAATTTTCACCAGGTGGTGGAGCTCATATGTATGCCTATGATGTAGATGGGGATGGTGATAATGATGTTATTACTTCAATTGCAGCGCATGGATATGGTTTATGTTGGTACGAACATCAGAAGAAAGAAGGAAGAATTCATTTTGTACCCCACACGTTCATGAATGCTAAGCCTAATGAAAACAGATATGGTGTTAAATTTAGTCAATTACATGCAATTGACTTGGTGGATATGAACCGTGATGGATTAATGGATATAGTTACTGGTAAACGATTTTGGGCTCATGGTCCAAATGGTGATGCTGAGCCAAATGCTCCAGCTGTGCTTTATTGGTTTGAATTACAGCGAGATAAAAATAATTCAGTGGACTGGATACCTCATCTAGTGGATGCCGATTCTGGAATAGGCACTCAAGTGATGGCAAAGGACATTAATGGTGACGACTGGCCTGACATCGTAGTAGGCAACAAAAAAGGAGCTTTTGTTCACTTGCAAAACCCAAAAAAAGTTTCTCGAAAAGAGTGGCTCAAAGCTCGGCCCATTCCCTATAAAGCCGATTGACAAATCTAATCTAGCGACTGACTTTCTTTTTTATATGAAAACAAATTGGATCTATGCTTTGGCTTTTTCTTTGACCCTAGTTGCTTGTGGGGAATCCCCGAAAACTGATAATAGTGCTAAAGAGAATAAAAAGTCTAAATCGGCGGAAACCGCTTCTAAGGATGATAATCCTCTTTTAGCACCAGTAAATTATGTAGGAGCCCTTGGTAGAGCTAAGAATGTATCAGAGAAAAAGATAAATTTGGCCAATATACAGAATGCTATTAATCAATTTAAAGCTGTAGAAGGTCATTATCCTAAGTCTCTAGTTGAATTAGTAAAAGAGGGTTACTACGCTAAATTGCCAGCTCCTCCGAAAGGCAAGCGATACCTATATAATTCAAAGACTGGTCAAGTAGGATTAAAATAATTCTTGTTAGTAAAATGGTGGGTTTTGTAGGACTTTTTTGTTCTGGAGCAGTTGATGTAGTTTGTTCGTCATGCCTAGATGACAAGTATTGATTGATTGATGGATGAGTTGCCAAAAAAACATTATCTCGATTGGGATAGTCCTTTGTTGTCTTTGTCTACGGAATGGTTAATTTCTCTTTCATCAAAAAGATCCCTTGATTTAAGCGACACACTTATATTACTGCCGACTCAACAGTCTGGGCGGCGCTTGCTTGAGTCCTTAGCAGTTACTATGGGTAAGCGCGGTGGTGGATTGCTTTCACCTCGAATGGCAACTCCATCTATTTTGCTATCAAGTGATGGCGCTCAAAAACTTACTGATGAATTCGTCTGTATTTGGCACTGGATGCATGTACTGCAGGCTCAGGATTTAAAGAATTTCCCTGCTTTATTCCCAAGAATATCATCTAAAGTTGACTTCAATTGGCACCGATTAATGGCTCGCTCACTCCACGATTTGCGAGGGAAACTAGTAGATGCTGATTTGGATTGTGCCGCTGTGTCGAATATGGACTTTTGTCAAGAGAAGGGACGATGGCAGGAACTTGTTAAATTGGAGTCGGCTTATCGGAAATCAATGCAGCATGTAGGTCTGATGGATTTGCATGATGCTAAACGTGACTTAGCTGTTTCTCCCGAGTTGCCGAGCAATGTGAAACAAATATTTCTCATGGGAGTGACCGACCTGACGCCATTATTGCAAACTGCACTTGAAAAAATAGTAAACAAAGGAATCACTGTAGAGTTGGTTGTTTTTGGGCCGACTGGTGAAAAGGAATTGTTCGATGGCTGGGGTAGGCCTATTCCAGACGAATGGATTAATCGTAAATTAACTCTAAATACTGAACAGCTTCATCCTGTTTTGGATGAGAAGGCGCAAGCAAAAGAAATTACGGATTTACTCAAACGATATGGTTCGGAAGTTTACGATACTGCTTCAGTTGGGATTGCTGATGCGAGGGTAATTTCTCACCTTAAGCATGAACTGTCTCAGACAAGTATCCGTAATTTTAATCCAACAGGTGAGGCTTTAAAGCATTCTTCTTTGTATGCGTTTTTGAAATCACTTTTAGTGGTGATGCAAAATCCAACTTTCACTAACTCTGATATTTTTCTTAGAATGCCTGATTGTTGGGCATGGCTGGCTGGAAAGGATAAACTTATTGAGCCTACTCAATTACTCGAAGGTTTGGATGAGCTGAGGTTTAGGCATATACCATCAAGTTTAATTGCTGTAACTAAACTTGATTTCGTTAAAGGAAAAGAATCAGAAAATATTAGTAGACGAATTATGGCTCGTTCTGCACTGCGACTTCTTCAGGATCAACTTCAGGCATTTGGCAGAGGCCGCTTCTCCGTAAAGCTTTTGGAGTTTCTAAAGGCATCGTTTAAAGGGCGAGAGTTTCGCAAAGGTAATGCTAAAGATTCTCTTTGGAGAGAGATGTTTATATTACTCAAAGAGCGTCTAGTTAAGCTTGATGGGGCAATACCAAAGAATGAAAAAAGTAACCCTGTGATCGAGTTAACCCTTTTGCTGGATTCGATTGGTTGTGAGTCGATGATCGAAAGACGTTCATCTTCGACAATCGATTTACAAGGATGGCTTGAATTAGCTTGGGAAGATGCCCCTCATTTACTTATAGCAGGTGCAAATGAAGGCGTATTGCCGGAGTCAACTTTTGGTGACAAGTTTTTGCCAGAAAGATTGCGTAAACAACTTGGTTTACGCTCGAATGAGGAACGTTTTTCTAGAGATGTTTGGTTATTAGAATTGTTATTATCGATCCGAGAAAAACAAGGGAGGGTGGATTTCTTTTTGGGACGTCAGCGTTGTAATGGAGATCCTCTAAAACCTTCTAGATTGCTATTTCGTTGTGATGATGCCGAATTACCAGGGCGAGTAAATCATTTGTTTTCCCAGTTGGCTCCTCTTAAACAAGCTCCGGCATGGAGTGTTCCTTGGAAGTTGTCTTGTGCTGTTGAAGTCCCTTTAAAGAATTTAAGTGTTACATCTATGGGTGATTATCTTTCATGTCCATATCGGTTTTTCTTGAAACATGTGATGCGGATGCAGACTTTGGACATTGATCAAAAAGAGTTAGATCCGCGTGGGTTCGGTAATCTAATTCACGATGTGCTTGATGCTTATGGTGCGGAAAAGAAAATGAATGAAGTCCAAGATCCTGAACTTATTCATCATTATTTTGCAAAGGTCCTAAAGGAACAGATAAGGCATAAATTCGGTGAACAAATAACATTACCATTATTAGTTCAAAGTGAGATAGCACTTAAACGACTTAGTGTAGTTGCTAAGATTCAAGCAGATGAGATGAATCAAGGTTGGGAGATTATAGGAACTGAGGAATCATTTGAACTTTCGATAAATGGTATAATTATTCGAGGTCGGATAGACCGAATCGAAAAAAATAAAAAAACTGGAGAGGTTCGAGTACTCGACTACAAGACATCTAATACTTCGAATGATCCTATCAAGAAGCATTGGAAATTGTTTAATAAGGAAAAGCATGAGGATTTGGTAAGCGATTACGCAAGATTCGATATTGAAACCAAGTCATACCGTTGGATTGGGTTGCAACTTCCATTGTATGCATTAGCCCTTAAACAAAAATATCATTCAATTTCACTAGGTTTTTTTAATATTCCCGAAGTAGGAAGTGATATTGGTATTAAATTACTTGGTACCTGTGATAGTCATTTGTTATTGGCTGCACAGAATTGTGCGGAAGGTTTGGTTGAAGACGTTAAGGCTGGTCGGTTCTGGCCACCGAATCCAAAACCGGAATATGAGGATTACGAATCAATATTATTCGGTGAAGATAAAAGAACTGCGATGGAGCCAGAGATCAGAGTTGCCCAATGAAAATTGTAAATACGCTTATTAGGGCTTCCGCTGGTTCTGGGAAAACCTTTCAGCTAACTAATCGGTTTATTCAACTATTGGTGAATGGGGTGCCCCCTGAAAAGGTAATCGCCTTAACTTTTACTAAGAAGGCGGCAGGTGAGTTTTTTGAAGGGATTTTGACGAAGTTGTCAAATGCAGTTATCAGTAATGAAGAGGCTGAATTATTGATTAAAGAGATTTCATCTAGTGAAAATGCTTCGACTACTCTCAGCCAATCTGACTTTGCAAGTGCTTTACGCAGACTGATTGAGAGTATGCCTCAGCTTTCACTTGGGACCATCGATAGTTTCTTTCATCGAATGCTCGGCCTTTTTCCTTTCGAGTTTGGGCTAAGTGGCGAATTTGAAATAATGAACGACCTCGAGAGGAAGAGAGCGCGTTCGAATGTGCTTGAGTGGATGTTTGACAGTCGGCAAGTAGACAAAAGTGCTCGTGCGGCAATGATTGAGTCGCATCGTCTGGCTTCTGCAGGAAAAGATAAACGTGATTTTGTTTTGGCATTTGCTCGGCATTTAGATGATTGCCATGAGTTGTTTATGCGTGAGTCTTCAGGAAAGTATTGGGGAGATCCTTTTCGTATTTGGCCTGAAGGTAATCCTTGGATTAAACAGAGAGATGAATTATTTAAAATGGTTGAGGTGCTTGAAAGTGAACTTGAGCTGCAAGATAATTTTACAAAACAAATTTACAATGGATGGTCGAAAATATTTGATCACTTAAAGACATGGGCGCCAGGTAAAAGCCTATACCATTCAAGTAAACCAACTGTTTTGTTTAGTCAGGTGCTGAGGGATTTATCCATTATGGGAGGCGGAGAATGGGAGTTCATACATAGTAATAAATCTTATACTGTTAGTGATTTATTTGAATGTCAATTAGCGCGTATGATGCGTCATTGTATTGCATGTGAATTAGAAAATAAGCTTCTTCAAACAAAGGGGATTCATAATTTATTGGGTATGTTTGAAGAGCATTATGATGACCAGATTAGAAGGGCAGGGAGGTTAACCTTTTCAGATTTTCCAATGCTTCTTTCGCCAAAAAATAATTCTCCAATTTTTGGGGGAAGAGGGCCAAATAGGCTAGAAATTGATTATCGCTTAGATGCCCAATTTGATCACTGGTTATTAGATGAATTCCAAGATACGAGTAGAGTGCAGTGGCGAGTCTTTGAGGGCTTAATAGATGAAGTCATGCAAGATCCAGAAGGGCAGCGCACTTTTTTTTGTGTAGGTGATCCGAAACAGTCAATTTACCAATGGAGAGGTGGAGACCCTACATTATTTGATTATTTAGAAACTCGATACCAAGCTGGTGATGGTGATGAATTTCAAGTGCAGTCACTTGAAAAGTCATGGCGATCCTGTTCGGAGGTTTTGGATCTTGTGAATGCTGTTTTCGGAGATCCTTTGGTCTTGAATGCTTATGACGAGTACGGCATGGCTGTTGAGCGATGGAGCCGAATATGGAAAAAGCACATATCAGCAAGGCTGAAAGATACTGGGCAGGCTCTTTATTTGACTGTCGAAAATGATACTGACCGTTTCATGCTGGTTGCTGATTTGATAAGAGAAATTAGACCCATTGAAAATGGTTTGAGCTGTGCAGTGATTGTTCAAAAAAATGAGGTTGTTCGTAATATTGTGAATTTTCTCAGGGGTGAGATACCTGAGGTGCCAGTTGTAGGTGAATCCACAATCCGTCCTGGAGCTGATAATCCGCTGGGTTCAGCTTTGTTATCCCTATTTCGTGCAGCAGCTCATCCAGGTGATGGTTTTAGTCTTGGGCATATTTTACTTACACCTATTCGAAAACATCTTCCCGAAGACTCCAATGAAAGACAGGTTTTTTTAAGGTCTATCCAGAATAGAGTTTATGAGTGTGGCTTTTCGGAAGTTGTAGAAGAGTGGATAAGTAAAATCTTTGACGAACTCGACGAATTTAGCCGTTGGAGGGCAGCCCAGTTTTTAGATATGGCACGACAGTTTGACGAAACAGGGCTTCGTGATATAGATGAGTTTACTCGATTTATCCCTGAGCAAGAATTCACCGATGCAGTTGAAGGTAATGTTGTTCAAGTTATGACTGTTCATAAGGCTAAGGGATTAACATTCGATACAACAATTTTACCGGATCTAGAAGGAAAACGATTAGACGAGTCGCGTCGTGAAGCTTTGTACACTCGAAAACTTCCTGATGGAGAAATTGATTGGATAATGGCGATGCCTAACTCGGATATTTGTGGTGCTGACGTGCGATTAAAACAGGCATCAAATGAAAGTCGTTCCGATGGTTGCTTCGAGAAACTTTGTCAATTCTACGTCGCTTTGACCCGGGCAAGTCACGGATTATACGTCATTACTAACGAGTTGAAAAAAGGAGGGGATTCTCTTAATTATCCTAGATTGTTGAACGATACCCTAGCTAAGGATAAGGGAGAAATACAATTTTTTGGTAAATGTAAATCTGAGGCTAAAGTGCTTTTTAGTCGAGGTAGTTTTAATTGGATTAAACCAAAAAGTATACCTTCTCACAAAGACAGTTCGAAGATTAAGTTGGTGAAAATTAAAAGGAAATATGAGTACACGTCCAAGCATTCCCCATCATCACACAGTGAAGATCATAAAAAGCCAGATCTTTTATTAGATGATGTGGCAATTAAGGCATTAGATCATGGTCAAGCGGTTCATAAAGTTTTTGAAAGTATTGAATGGTTTGATGAGTTCAGTTTAACAAAGTTACAATTATTTAAGGCAGATTATCCTGATGCTTTTGCTGAAGTTGAAAAATGTTTGGAAGATAAAAGCTTTGTGAAAAATTTCATAAAACCAATTGATTTGGTGCAGTTATGGCGAGAGCGAGCGTTTGATGTGGTTATTGATGGAGAGATGGTTTCAGGAGTATTTGATCGTGTGCATTTGTTTTCGGATAACGCAGAAATAATTGATTTTAAAAGTGATAAGATAGGAGGTGCTGGTGTGAAGCTGCATATATTCCAGTTACAAAGCTATCGGAAAGCATTGGCGAAACTGACAGGGCTGGATGAATCGGTTATTAAGTGTAAATTATTTTTCACCTATTCTCGTGAAGTGTTAGAAGTGGAGTAATAGTCTTTTTTTTCGCTGGTTAAAAAAAAGATAACGCCCTCTTTGTAGAGGGCGTTATTGTGATTTCTTCTAATTATTTAGACGTTTTTCCATGCTCGCTCTTTCGCGGAAGCGAGTACAGCATCACATACCTTTGCTGTATCTAGGGCATCTCGGAAGGTAGGATTACAAGGAGCGTTTTCATCAAGGCTTTTAAGGAAATCAGCGACTTGATGAACAAATGTGTGTTCATAACCTATGCAAAGGCCTGGAACCCACCATTTATCCATATAAGGCATGTCACCATCAGTAATATGAATGCTTCTCCAACCGCGTGTGTTAGACTCATCACTGTGATCAAAGAATTCTAGACGATTTAAATCATGTAAATCCCATCGAATGGATGCATTGGCTCCGTTTATCTCAAGAGTGTACAATGCCTTATGTCCTCTTGCATATCGTGTTGACTCAAAAAGTCCAAGAGAGCCATTTGAGAAGTGGCAGTGAAAAATGCACGCATCATCAATCGTTACTTCCTGTTTCTCCCCAGTTGCCTGATGAACGCGTTCTTTAATAAAAGTTTCAGTTACAGCAGAAACATCATTAATGCTGCCGTTGAGCCAAAGAGCTGTGTCTATACAGTGAGCAAGCAAATCTCCAGTTACGCCACTGCCGGCTGCGGCTGCATCTAATCGCCATAGGCCTTCGCCTCCTTGTGGTAAGTCAGCACTTATCGTCCAATCTTGAAGAAAGTTGGCGCGGTAATGAAATATTTGACCGAGCTTTCCGGATTCAATGATTTGTTTTGCTAGGGTTACAGCAGGTACTCGTCGATAATTATACCAAACTGTATTGGCTACACCTGCTTTTTCTACGGCATCGACCATTGGCAGGCTTTCTTCAGCTGTGCGGGCAAGTGGTTTTTCACATAAGACCATTTTACCAGCCTCAGCGGCAGCTATTGCAACTTCAGCATGCTGATCATTCGGCGTGCAGATGTCGATTGCATCAATATCTTCCCGTTTTATTAATTCTCTCCAGTCGGTTTCAAAGTTTTCATAGCCCCACTGTTCCGCAAATGCCTTTGTTCGATCTTCTGTACGACCACATACTGCTTTGAGAACTGGACGATGCTGTAGGTCAGGGAAAAAATCACTGACTCGTTTGTATCCGTTCGAATGGGTTCGCCCCATAAAACCATAACCGATTAAACCAATATTAAGATTTTTTTTCTCACTCATGATGATTAAAAATTAATTCCAGCCGTGGGCTTCTCGCACTTCAATCATTGCTTTTAGTATCGTATTCCAAGTATCAGGATCTTCAAGGGTTGAGTTAGGAAACATACATCCGTCCCAGCAGATATGTTTAATTCCACGAGTTTGAGCGTCTTTTAGCCAATAACCAGCACATTTAGTGATGTCCAATTTACCATTTGGATCATCGGCAGTGCAGTGTTTCCCTGTCTTATCATGGCTTCCTGCGCCATGGACTTGCCCATCGTTTTGGGCAACATGGAAGTCAATAGTCCAAGGACGTAGAGCATCGGTCATTTTCTCATAGGCAGGCCAAAATTGATCGTCTGTGTATCCTTCTTTCACAAGGGCATGCTCCGGTGCGTTGTAGCCAAGTGTGTAAAGGTATGTGTGGGCTAGATCAGCTTGAAACCCAAGCGCATTTGGCATGCCGACACCTTCAAGCACGTCGAGTATGTCTTTCCAGCTGTGCATGCCAGCCCAGCAGATTTCACCTTCAGCCGCTAATCGTTCGCCGTGGTCTGAAGCAATTTTTGCTGCCTCCTTGAATGTTTCAATTATAATGCTGGTATTGCCTTTGGAATCTTCTCGCCATTTCTCGATGCCAAACTCGGCAGAGTCAATGCGGATAACTCCATACTTGCGAGCACCATGTTCGTTAAAAATCTTTCCAATACGGCATGCCATTTTTACGGCATCCAGAAATTTACCTCTTTGTTCTGCATCTCCCATTGCAGAGTCACCGATTGTACCAGGCCATACAGGAGCAACCAGTGAACCAATATCAAAACCTTTGCCGGCAATTAGATCGGCAATATTTTTTAATTCATCATCGCTAGCTTGAGGGTCAGTGTGTGGGAGGAATAAAAAGTAATCAATACCATCAAACTTTTGTCCATTAACCTCAGCTGCTGCCGTAAGTTCTAGCATTCGTTCAAGACTGATTGGAGGTTCTTGTCCTTCATCTGTGCCTTTGCCTACGAGCCCGGGCCACATTGCATTATGTAATTTTGGTGCACTCATATATTTTGCTTATTTCTAAATTGTAACTAAAAAATTAGCGGTTGATTTTGAGAGAGCTGGGCGCTGAGGTCAAGCCGTTGATTATTGCTATTCAAGCTACAAAAAGAATTCGAGCTTGCAAAAAAGAAGAGGTGTTACTAGGAATCCAGCCCCATTTTATTTAGATTTTCTGATTGCCCGCGTGGCGGAATTGGTAGACGCGCATGATTCAGATTCATGTCCCATTAATGGGGTGCAAGTTCAACTCTTGCCGCGGGCACCATCTTTTAGAGGGGGAATACGCCTCTAAATTATTTTCTACCAATTCCTTGGAGCTATTTAATAAACGATT
>CERR01096732.1_pt1 | contig 11974 bp, 7 predicted proteins | sample 530841 | NCBI WGS metagenome assembly CERR01 (sample SAMEA2621021, study PRJEB7988) | marine metagenome | biome: marine biome (ENVO:00000447); feature: surface water layer (ENVO:00002042); material: "saline water (ENVO:00002010), including plankton (ENVO:xxxxxxxx)" | depth 5 m | reverse complement strand
TCAATGTTAAATGAGGAGAATTCACAGAAAATTGGCACTCTTTACATTGTTGCCACCCCAATTGGCAATTTTGACGACTTAAGCCAGCGTGCCATCGCGACATTATCGCAAGTTGACTTAATCGCTGCTGAAGACACGCGCCACACCGGTAAGCTATTAAGCCACTTTGGTATAAAGGCTAAAACCTTTGCATTACATGACCATAACGAAAAACAAAAAGCGCAGCAGATTATTGATTGGCTAAACGAAGGCAAAAATATCGCGCTAGTTTCAGATGCCGGCACGCCGCTGATAAGCGACCCAGGTTATGCCGTTGTAAACCTGTGCCGCGAGCAAGGCGCGCATGTAACACCCGTGCCCGGTGCGTGTGCTGCTATTACTGCAGTGTGTTGCTCAGGCCTGCCAACAGATCGCTTTCAGTTTATTGGCTTTACACCGGCTAAAAGTAAAGCCCGCCAAGACTTTTTCATAGAAGCTGTAAACTCAAGCATTACCAGCATAATGTACGAAAGCACCCACCGTATTATGGCAAGCCTAGATGATTTAGAAGCGGCCTTAGGTAGTGAGCAACAAGTGGTATTTGCAAAAGAGCTAACCAAAACCTTTGAAACCTTTTTTAATGGTAGCGTAAGTGAGTTAAAGCAATTTTTAACTGATGACCCAACCAAGCAACGCGGCGAAATAGTGCTCATGTTGCCAGGTAAACCCAAGCAAGTAGACGATATACCGCCAGAGGCGCGTAAAATGCTGGCGCTACTTGAAAGCGAAATGCCGATGAAAAAAGCCTGTGGTATTGTTGCTGAATACTTTGGAATGAAGAAAAACGCCCTGTATAAAACAATTATTGACGAAAAAGAGTAAATCTTTACTGCGTACAAGGCACAGCTCATGTATACTGCGCGCCGAGTTAGCCAAGATAATCGCTGCCTGTGACGAAAATGATCAGGGGGAGGAAAGTCCGGGCTCCACAGGGCAGAGTGCCAGCTAACGGCTGGGGGGCGTGAGCCCACGACAAGTGCAGCAGAGAGGAGACCGCCAACCCTCGGGTTGGTAAGGGTGAAAGGGTGCGGTAAGAGCGCACCGGGCCACTGGTAACAGTTGGTTGCAAGGTAAACTCCACTCGGAGCAAGACCAAATAGGGTTCCTTATGGCGTGGCCCACGTTGGAACCGGGTAGGTTGCTTGAGCCATAGAGCGATTTATGGCCTAGCGAATGATTATCACTTTCTTCGGAAAGGACAGAACCCGGCTTATAGGCTAACTCACTCATTCAACAAAAAAGCCCGCAGTTGACGCTGCGGGCTTTTTTGTGCCTAAAATTTGATGAAGTACTTTTTTTTTTAAGGCTCAGGCTGTCCTTTTTTAAGTCGCTTACTGAGTGCTGGCTGCGATATACCGAGTAGTTGCGCTGCCATTGATTGATTTGAGTTGCTACGTTTCATAGCTTCTGCTACCAGTAATTCTGCGGCTTGTTTTAAAGTGGGTAGCGTTGATGTTGACTCAAATAAGGGCTTTGCAAGCTGGGCTTGCATATCTAATTTAGGCACGGCGCTGCGTACGCTTTCAAACGCTTTCATAGACAGTGCGCCGCTTTGGTGGGTGCTCATTGCATCAAAGGCCATGGCGCGCAGCTCTCTTATATTGCCCGGGAAAGCGTAGTTTTCGAGTAAAATTAATAATTCTTTTGGAATACTTGCCACCGGTTTATTAAATTCTTGTGCGGCAAGCGTTAAAAAGTGCTCTAGTAATAAGGCTATATCTTGCTTGCGCTCTCTAAGCGGCGGAATATTTACATGATGAATTTTTAAACGGTAGTATAAGTCGTTTCTAAATTCGCCATTTTCTTTTTTAGTGAGTAAGTTTTGGTGGGTGGCTGCAATAATGCGCGCGTTGATGCGCTTTGGGGTATCGCTGCCTACTGGGTAATATTCGCCTTCTTGCAAAAGCCTTAATAACTTTACTTGCGAGGCCAGGTTTAAATCGCCAATTTCATCAAGAAATAGTATCCCGCCTGATGCGCGTTCTATCATGCCTTTGCGGGCTTGCTCAGCGCCTGTAAAAGCGCCTTTTTTATGGCCAAATAAGGTATCCGAAAATAAGTTATCGTCAAGGCCGGCTACGTTTACACACACAAGTTCGCCACTGCAGCTACTGGTTTCGTGAATGGCTCTGGCTATAAGCTCCTTTCCTACGCCGCTTTCTCCGGTAATAAGAATGGGTTGTTGGCTATTTGATATAGACTCAATGTAATTAAACACCGAATGCATTTGATGATCTACACTGATAATTTTAGAAAACGCAGGATGCAGGCTTGTTTGGTTTTCTAGCAGATAGCCGCGCATGGCTTGGTTTTCTAGGTTTAGCTCTTGAAAACGCACCACTTGCATTATGCTATTACTTAGGCGTTCTGGATCTTCTGTTTTTACATGATAACCATAAGCACCTAATTTTATACATTTTACAGCGGCTTCTACTTGGTTAATGCCGCTGATGATCACCACCGAAATATGCGGAAAAAGTTCTGTAATTTGCGCTATAAGCTCATCACCGCTGATATGTGGCATGTTTAAATCAAGCAATACAACGCGAACATTCCCTTGGTTTAGTTTGGCAATTACATCGCGGCTATCATTACATTGTACAATGTTGTTAATGCCGCAGTAGCGCTCTATTGCAAACGATATGCTTCGTAAAAAGCTGTTGTCGTCATCACAAATGAGGACCTCAAAACTAGGATATAAATTAGTATTCATAGTTCACTCTCGTGTTGTAATAAGGGTAGTGATAGCTTTACTTTTGTGCCTTTACCGAGGGTTGATTTAAAGGTGAGGTGGCCTTGGTGATCTGCCACGATCCCCGCTGATACAGAAAGCCCTAAGCCGGTGCCGCCAGATTGTCGTTTGGTGGTATAAAACGGGTCGGTGAGCTTAATTAAGTGCTGTTGATCAATGCCTACGCCTTGATCTTCAATGCTCAGCACAACCTGATTGTGTTTAGTATGGAAATAGCTGGTGATAATAATTTTTTGTGATTTGTCTTCAAGCGCTTGGCAGGCATTTAAAATTAAATTAACGATTACCTGCTCAATGCGGCTGCCGCTGCCTTTAAACGCAGGCAGTGAGTTGGCTAAGTTAACCTCTAAGTGGTTTGTAGAGTTTTTAATTTGATTTGTGACTAAGCGAATAGAGCGGTTTGTTAGTAGGTTTAAATCTAGCTGCTCAGTTTTCTCATGCGATGCTTCACCTTTTACAGCAAAGCTTTTTAAATCCTCTACTATGCCTTTTACCTTGTTACTGGCAATGTGCATATCGTCTAAAATTTCTGGCAGCATATGTTTAAAGCGCTGATAGCTTACACCGGCAACAAGAAAGTCGCCTTGGCGTGCTTGATGCTCATCAAGTATGTCTGTTGCATCTTCAAAGGCTTCTTTTATAAACGGAAAATTTAACGTTAAAATACTACATGGGTTATTAATTTCGTGAGCTACTCCCGAAACCAACACCCCCAGAGAGGCCATTTTATCTGCATGAAGTAGCTGTAACTGCTGGGCTTGTAGCTCTTTGGTGCGGCTTTCTACTTTTTTGCGCAGGGCTTTGTTCCAAATTATCACCACGGTACTAATTAGTAGCAGCACCACTACACATATACCCGCTATTACGCCGGCTTTAGACCAAGGTGATACGTTTAACGGGCCAAACCATTTATCGTAAATTTCTTGCTGGCGGCCGGTGTTTTTTAAAATAGCTAAGCCTTGAGTAAATTGCGATAACAGCGCTTCATCTGCGGTTTTAGTGGCATAGCCATAAAGCCGGTTTCTTTCTAGGCTAGAAATAGCAGTGATGTTTGATAGCCCCAATTTTTTACTTAAATATAAACCGGGTAAGTTTGAAACCACTGCAAAGTCATAGCGGCCAGAGGCAAGCAAGCGCAGGGCATCGGCATGGGTTTCAACCGGTATAAGGGTAATGTTTAAGCCTGAGTGGTTAAGCATATCAAATGCCGAGCCATTGCTTTGTACAATAACGCGGTAGTTTTCAAGCTCGCTGTAGTGCGTTATTTTAGGGCTATTGTCGCGCGCAAATATAGAGTGGTTAACAAACGTGTGCGGGCTAAAGTTATACAGATCGGTGCGCTCGGGTGTGGCGGCCATGCCTTGTAAAATATCCACATTTCCACGGTCAAACTCGGCTCTTATTTCGGCCCAGGGCATTAGCTTTATTTTTATATTAAGCCCCATTACAGCGGCTATTTCTTGGCTAAGTTCTACGTTGTAACCTGTAAGTTCACCACCTTCGTTAATAAACTCATAAGGGGGGTAGTTAAAATCTCCGCCCACTATAATTTGTTTTGGCTGCGATAAATTAGCTTGTGCAATGCAGTTTAGGCTATTGAAACCCAGTAGGCTTAGTAGCGCTATTTTTAATACATAAAACCAAGCGTTTTGTTTAATAAACAAGTGAGTAAACCTCTGCATTTTTTAGTTGTGGTAGTGCGTTAGTAAATTGTCTAAACAGTACAAATAAAATGGCGTTTATGTTCCTTTTACAGCCGCAAAAAGGTTGTTTTTAGTTGGCAGCAGGGGACTATAGTCTGTATTTTAATTTTATATAAATTAGGTACTAACGAATTTATCATGGTTTTAAGTCTTATCTATTTATACTTTAAACTAAATAAGAATAAATTAATTGTTAATTAAGGTTTTTTGTAAGGCAGTTATGTCTTTTTAAGGCTGTTTAATAAAATAAAAGCGATTTAATATCGGCTATTAAATCGCTTTTATTGGTTGGGCCTATTTAGAGAATGTTGACCTGTGTAGATTAACGTTTTTCAAGCTAGGGCAGTTTAAGCAAGGCGCTGGCTTTTAAGCGAGTAGGCTTAATAATCGCTTTTGCTAAATACTAAACTCACTACTGTAAATTTAATCACGATTGGTCAACATGCCTTAGTACTAAAACTTCATGTTTAGGTTTACTTGAATGCGATCGCGGCCATTGTTGTTAGTGGGTATATCGTTATTAATATTATCCACGCTAAACCATCTTAAATCGGCATTTAGGTTCTCTGCAATTTTGTAATCTAGCTGTACACGTGTGCCTTTAATATTGGTATAAGAACCCGGAGTATTAGTTTGCGTAAACGCGCCGTTCATAGGCAATGCATAGGCTTCGGTACGTAGCACGTAAAAACGCAGGCCAAACTGTTTATTAATTTGATAACGAGCATGTACAGTAAACGCTGTATTTTCGCTGTCGGCTTCACTTGTGTAGTAATCGGCTGCAAAGCGCACTGGGCCATAACGTACATCAAGGTTGTAGGTCATTACGTTGCCTGCTTGGTCATCATCAAGACCCGACTCAGCACTGGCATAGGCAGTATCTGAGGCGCTAACAAAAATTCCGCCAATACCGGCTTTAAGGTTAATGTTATTAAAACTTGTAGCATATACACCTTGTAGCTGTTGCCAGCTAGCATCGCGCTTGCCTTCGCCATTATCGACGTTTTCTTCAAGAATAATATGCCCCGCATTAACGCTAAACGTATTGTTACTCCAGTTAGCTTGTACACCTTCTAGCGCTATATCGTCACGAAAAAGCAGCTCTGATGAATGCATATAAACGGGTGCCGCTTTACCAATATATACTTGGGTGTTACTAAGCCCTGTGTACTTCATAAAGGCGCGGTCTAAACCAAAGTCATCGTTATCGCTGGTATCGGTGATACCAAAGGTTTGATGGGTTGAATCGTGTTGGCTTGAGGTTGTTCTAAAGCGCATTTGCGCTGACCAGTTATCGGTAGCTGCGTATTTAATACCAAATCGGGCACGCAAACGGGCGCGGCTTGTTGAGTCAATTGTATCGCCTTCGGTGCGCTCAAAGCGCATACGCATATCGCCAAATAGCTTAACGGCTTCAAGGCCATTTAAACCTTCAATTGTAATATCAGCATGGGCTGGCTTAGCTAAGGCAATAACACCTAATGCAACGGGTAAATAGATAAGTTTACTAGTCATGGTTTGTTCTCTATAAAATTACTAAATCGAGGGTTATTGCTTAGCGGGTTGAGCCGCTGTGTTATCTTGGTTGTAAAGGGTTTCGTCAAGCTCGCCTTCGCTTTTACCAATTAATAAAGTAACCATTAAGTCGCCAGTTACATTTATGGTAGTGCGCGCCATATCTAAAATTCGGTCAATACCGGCAACTATTGCAATGCCTTCAAGTGGTAAGCCAACGGTGGTCAGTACTAGCGAAAGCATAATAAGGCCTGCACCGGGTACACCAGCGGTGCCTACAGAGGCTAAAGTAGCTGTAGCTATAATGGTTAAGTAATCTGTTGTGGTGAGGTCAATACCAAAGGCTTGGGCAATAAACAGTGCTAATACGCCTTGGTATAAAGCGGTGCCATCCATGTTAATAGTGGCGCCTACTGGCAGTACAAAGCTTGATACAGTACGCGATACACCTAAGTTTTGAGTGGCGCATTTAATGCTGGCAGGTAAAGTACCTGAGCTACTTGTGGTGGTAAAAGCAATAATTTGCGCTTCAATAATACCTTTATAAAAACGCTGTGGATTAAGCTTGCCTAGTAAGCCTACAAAGCCGCCACCCAACACTAAAACGTGAATAATGCAGCCTAGGTACACTAAGCCAATTACTTTTTTAAGTGGCAGTAAAACATCCAGTCCGTACTTGCCAGATACCCAAGCCATTAATGCAAATACACCGTATGGTGCTAGCTTCATTACAAGCTCAGTTAATTTGTACATTGCATCGGCTAGGCTTTCAAACATTTTGCTAGCGGGTTCGCCTTTTTCACCAATTAGGTTTAAAGCAATGCCTAAGCTCAACGCAAACACTATAATTTGTAAAATATTACCAGAGGCTAATGAGCCCACTGGGTTTTTTGGTACTAAACCTACAATGGTGTCTACTAAGGTAGGGCTTGGTTTAGCATCAGCCACTGTGGTTGCAACCATATTTAAGCCTGCGCCAGGTTCAAACAACAACCCAAGACCCAAACCAATCGAAATAGCTACTGCGGTGGTGGCTAAATAAAATACGATTGACTTAACACCAATACGACCCATTTTAGTGGTGTCTTTCATTGAGGTAATACCAACAATTAATGAGCAAAATATAAGCGGTACAATTAACATTTTAATGGCGCTAATAAATAGCTGGCCAATTGGTTTTATATATTCAGCATTATTGCCTAACAGCATGCCGGCAATAATACCCGCTATCATACCTATGAGTATTTTTAGCCAGAGCGCCATTTTTTTAGGCTCGTTGTTATTAATACTTGTTGTATTGGTCATAGTGTTATTCCAATTATTTATAATATTTAGTGGGAGCTATTTAACTTTTGCTTAGGGCGTTAACGCGCATATTGCACTGGCACGTGCACAGGCCACACAAGGGGCTTGCAATTTTATGGACAAGCTTTCGTTAGCCTTTTTAGATAGGGGTTGTTTGTACTCGTGCATAATTAAGCTCTAAAGTTGTTAGATTATTGTTATTGCATTAATAATGCCAAGCACGGTTTTGTTAATAACGTATTGAATGTTATTGGTTTTATTGTTTTTGGTTGGTGGGTTGTTAATATAGCTTTTTGAATAATTATTAATAATGAAAGGCGGGTTAAAGGCGGCTTAAATGATGGTTTATAAATAACTCATTTAAAATCAATGAGTTGATAGGTGTATAACTTTTATTATTGATATAACAAAAGTTATATTTAATGCATTAATTAATCATATTTTTTGATTTTTTAGGGTTTAAAACATTATTAAGTTGTAAATTGGCTGTATGTGGTTTTATTTTTTCTTATACGTTTAACTTAGATAATATTTTTACCCTGTTCAGGATCCCGTGATTTTTCGGCTTGATCACGAATTTCGTCGGTATCACTACTTACATCATCAACCGTTTCATTTTGCTGCTGCAGCTGCTTAGAGCTTTGCTGAGCAGTTAAAGGTTGCTCAGCTTTGTTGGTGGGCTTTTGTGTATCACTCTCATCAGGTGCACTGAGTAAAATACGCTCGCGGGCATCATCTGGCATACTGATGTTTTGCGCTGTAAATTCGGTTACTAGCTCACGCATTAACTGCGAGGCCACTTTTAACGGACTATGTTGTTCGCTGTTAACCCAAAAAAACAGATTAAAGTTAATTGTTGAGCTGCCTAAATTATTGATCAGCACTTGTGCTGGTGGCTCAGTAATAACACCCGTTTGCTTGTTTGCAATTTCAAGGGCGAGTGTTTGGCAGTAACGAATATCGTTATCGTAACCTATGCCAATCACCACCTTGGCACGCATTTTTGGATTTGCAGTTAGGTTTTTAATGGTATTTTTATAAACCGTGGCGTTAGGTATTTGTATATGGTTGCCATCGTAATCAACTAAGGTGGTTGCGCGAGCGGTGACCTTTTTAACCACACCTAAGCGGCCATCGACTTCTATTACATCGTCTATTTTAAATGGCCGTTGAACGCTCAACAGCAAGCTAGCAATAAAGTTCTCTGCTATGTCTCTAAAGGCAAAGCCCAATATTAAGCCTATTAATCCGGTACCGCTCATAATGGCAATAGCAAATTCGGTAAGTCCTGCTAAACGTAAAAATAAATACACGCCCAGCAATAAAATTAAAATGCTAATCCCGCGTTTGGCCACTAAGTGCACAAGTTTACTGTCGGTCATATAAATGAGCGGTTTTACTAACAGCTTAGACAAAGGACTGGCGACAAAGTAGCTAATAGTTAAAAGTATAAAACCTAATAAAAGAGTGGGTAATATTTGCGCTGTTGCGTGAAGTAATTGCAAACTTTGGGCGTATAAATACTGCCAACTGAGCACGCTTTCTGGGGTGTTTAAGGCATTCACAGCCGTGGTGTTCACTGCAATTAGCATAGTTATAAGGCTGTTCATGGCGTATTACCTTGGTATTTTAAATAATCTAGCAAGCAGCAAGTTTAATACCAATGCCAAAAGCACAGCTTGGCAAACTTTTTGCTCGATAATAGGCTAAAAAGGAGCAAACAATGAGCAAACCTAAACGGGGACAACATGCCGAGCAGCCAGTGCACATTCCGGTTATTGGTTGGTGGGACATAGCCAAACGTATTTTTAAGCAAATGAGCCAAGACAACTTATCGCTGGTTGCAGCGGGCGTTGCGTTTTATGCCTTACTTGCTATTTTTCCTGCTATTGCTGCAATGGTTTCTGTGTATGCGTACTTTTCATCGCCCACCGATATTAGTGAACACCTGAGTAAAATAGTTACCTTATTACCGCAAAGCACGAGCGATTTAATTTTATCTCAGGTCTCGAGCTTGGCTCAAACCTCAAACGCCAGTTTAAGCTTAAGTGCAATTGGTACACTTATTCTTACTATTTGGAGTAGCTCTAAAGGCAGCCAAGCGCTTATTACTGCCTGTAATATTAGTTATCATGAATACGAAAAACGCTCATTTTTTCATGCTCAGTTAGTACGTTTTTTATTTTCTGTAGGGGCTATTTTAGTGGCTATTTTTGCTTTGCTAATTATAGGTATTTTACCCATAGTACTAAATTTAGTGGGCTTAAAAGAAAGTATAGACTTACTAATAAAGTTAATATCGTGGCCATTACTCGCCTTTATGTTTAATTTTGCATTGGTGCTTTTGTATCGCTATGCACCACACAGAAAACCCGCTAAATGGCGTTGGATCACACTTGGCTCGTGTATTGCGACTGTATTATGGATTTTAGCCTCAATTGGTTTTTCGTTTTATGTGTCTCACTTTGCAAGCTACAACGAAACGTATGGTTCGTTAGGCGGGGTAGTGATTATGCTAATGTGGCTCTATATAAGTGCCTATATTATTACGCTTGGGGCGGTAATAAATGCGGCAACCGAACAACAAACAGCGAAAGATAGTACCAAAGGCCCCGCTAAAGAACGCGGTAAACGCGGTGCCTATGTTGCTGATCACCTTGATGTAGATGAGCCGACAAACTCTTAACCCGGCTCGTCATTGCACAAGCTTATGAGATGCTGAGTAAATGCTTGGCCAACGGGGCCTAAACGGTCATTGTCGGTGCACATTAAATAAAGCTTTAAGGAGCGGGTTGTACCTTGCTCTAAATTAAGGGGTTTAAGAGTGTTGTTTTTAAGATAAGGTTTAATTTGTGCACTAGGCAGCCATGCATAACCAAAGTTTTGGCTAACCATATCAATAGAGTTACGTAAGTGACTCACTGTCCAGCGCATATCTGCCCCAAGCCAGCCGTCGTCGTGGTTGGTGTGGGTGGCCGAATCGCGAACAACTATTTGCCTGTGTAATTTAAGCTCTCTGTAGGTCAGTGGTTCAGTGCGCTGGTGTAAGGGGTGATCAGGGTGCGCAACGGCAATAAATTCTATATCGCACAAACTATGGCAATTAATGCCATAAAGCGCAATAGAAGTAATTGCTAAGTCGACCACTGCATTGGTAAGTAATTCGTTTGCGCCGTTAAGTACGCTTTCTATCAGTTCTATTTTTACCAATGGGTATTGCTCATTAATATGGCTTAGCGCTTGGTACAATAAATGCTGCGGAAACACTTCATCTACCGCTATTTTTAATGTGCTTTCAATACCTTCGCTTAATGTATTAGCAACCGATTCTATTTTGCTGGCTTCATCTATTAAAAATTCGGCGCGGCGCAATATAAGCTTACCGTTTTCGGTTAAATACGCTTTACGGCCTTTTACTTCAAGCAATTTTACTTGCAGTGCCGACTCTAACTTTTGCACTGCATGGTGCACGGTTGATTGGCTTTTAAATACCGCGCTGCTAGCACCGGCAAATCCACCATGTTCTACAACAGCTTTAAACATTCTCCATTGCTCGAGTGTTGCCTTTGCCATTTTAAACCTTGTTACTACTTACTATTGATTAAACTACCTGACCGTGTAGGCACTCTATTTATTGCGTAACTACTTATTTATTATTGGCAATAACCATTTTTTTGCTGCTCAGCAACGTCATAAACTCTTTTTTAGGCACTGGCCTTGAAAACAAATAACCTTGCCCGTAGTCGCATCCTGCTTTTAGTAGTAGCTGCATTTGTTGCTGCGTTTCAATGCCTTCGGCAATAACTTTTAGGCCAAGCTGGTGGGCCATTACAATAATGGCTTCACATAAAGCAAGCTCCTGGCTCCCAGCTTTAATATTATCAATAAAGCGTTTATCTATTTTTAGGTAATCGGTATCCATTTCTTGCAGGTACGCGAGCGATGAATAGCCGGTGCCAAAGTCATCTAGCGCTAATTGCACACCTGACTGGACTAATGTTTTTAAGCGACTTTGAGTTAGTGGCTCTGGGTTAACCATAAGGCCTTCTGTGATCTCGGCCACAATAGAGGAGGCGGGTAGTTTGGCTGCTTTTAAAATCTCACACCAATCGTCAATTCCGCTATCGATTGTTGATAACTGCACAGGAGAGACATTTATACTAATTTGAAATTGCTCCCCCATGGTGGTATTTATTTCTTTTAGGGTGTGTATTGCTTGTGTAAATACAAATTGGCCCAGCGCATTTATTTGCCTAGTTTCCTCAGCAAGCGGTATAAACGTCGCCGGCGAGACTAACCCCTTTTTAGGGTGGTGCCAGCGAATAAGCCCTTCGGCTTTATGAATGTGCAAATCGTTTAATGCCACAATAGGCTGATAAAATAGCTCAAATTGTTCAAGCTCTATGGCGGTGCGTAAATCTTTTAATAGCTGCATACGCGCTTGCGCATGAATACGCATATCTTTTGAAAAAAATTCAAACCCATTACGGCCGTTATTTTTAGCTTTATACATGGCTTGGTCGGCAGCTTTTAATAGCAGCTCTGTACTTTGGCCATCGCTAGGTGCGCATGCAATGCCCATACTAGCGCTAATAAATAGCTCCTCGTCTTCGAGCTGTATACTTGATGAAAGGCTTTGCAATATATTGCTGGCAATTTG
>CERR01039546.1_pt1 | contig 12083 bp, 10 predicted proteins | sample 530841 | NCBI WGS metagenome assembly CERR01 (sample SAMEA2621021, study PRJEB7988) | marine metagenome | biome: marine biome (ENVO:00000447); feature: surface water layer (ENVO:00002042); material: "saline water (ENVO:00002010), including plankton (ENVO:xxxxxxxx)" | depth 5 m | reverse complement strand
GATTTTATTCTGAAATCTCGTTTTTTCTATCGTTTTACGACTTTGCAGGTTCATATTGTTCGGAAATATAAACTAGAAATAATATCTCGTAAATATTGAGCTATTTTGTTCAAAAGAAGACGGTAACGGGAATCTTTCCACTTCGAAAACCAAGCACGAAATCCATACGCGATCCTGAGCATAAAGTTACGAAAGAATTACTACTATGGCTTCCATGTTAAAGACTCAGTTCGGCACGCAACGGTAAGGCTATGTAGTCTCTTAGCGGATTGTCAAGATTTCACTGTTTGTTACTTTTTGCGCTTATTCTTCCCTCGCTACTTGCGTTTTTTCTATTCCCGCACTTTTCGCGAATAACCAAAATTGACAAATCTCGATTTTTAATCTGCGATAATAACTAACAGTCACTCCATTTTATTTGCAGGATTAGTACACACATTTCCGCAACTAAGCGTACTGTTCGAAGTTCCGTAATAGCTTCAGCGGAATCGCGCCCATTATGGATGCCAGGAACAGCTGCTCCCTCCCATCTCAAGGGTATGCTTCCAGGTGATTATGGATTCGATCCGCTTAATCTCGGTGAAGACAGCAAAGATTTGGATTGGTATGTTCAAGCCGAATTGCAACACGCCCGTTGGGCTATGCTAGGAGTTGCTGGTATGGCTGCGCCAGAACTCCTTACCATGTTTGGTGTTTCTGACCTGCCAAATTGGCACGATGCACCTTTCTACAACGGTTATTTTGCTAGTTCAACCACCCTTTTCACTGTTCAAATGTTCATGATGAACTGGGCCGAGATCCGTCGTTGGCAAGATATAAAGAATCCGGGTTCTGTTTCTGAGGATCCAGCCTTTCCAGGCAACAAGCTTCCAGCGGGTGATGTTGGATATCCTGGCGGAATTTTTAATCCAATGAATTATGGAAAGAGCACTGATGAATTGAAAGCGCTCAAAGCTAAAGAAATTGCGAACGGGAGGCTCGCAATGGTAGCAGCTCTCGGCTGTTTTATCCAGTATGATCACACTGGAGTAGGTCCAGTTGAAAATTTAACAAGCCATTTGAGTAATCCAGGAGTGAACAATGTTTTCAAAGCTGCCTTTATTGGTTTTTAACGTAGGAATTTTTGACACTTAATTTTAAGCACGTATATATTTCCGAGTATCGGAAGATATCTGTCAAAAGAACTGCTTGCAATCTAGGCGTTTTTTGTGAGATGATATGAAGTTTGTTGGTCAAAAGTTGTGAGTTTCTATCAGGTTTTGATCTCGATTTCCTACGTCTTTTTTCCTAGACTTCGGTCTTTCTATTGGTAATCCTTTGTCATTCAAATTTCAGTTTTGGAATCGGTTCGTGAAGTGCTGTCTTGCGTTATACTCAATTGAACACCTGTTAGCTTGTCCACTCGTGCGTTTAACGACTTTAAACCTTCTGGTTCGCATATTGTGTGTGTGCGTTGGCTCCTGCCTCTCGAGTGGCCTGCACATAAATCCAACTCAAAGCAAACTCTGCACTCAGCCACGCTCCCACGCAGGCACTCATCGACTCTTGTTGACTGTACACTTATTGTCTTGTAACATTCTTGTTCTCTACTTTACCCCCCAAAAATAGTTTGCTCATTTTTTACGTCATATATAAAAAGTGAATAAAAGAGTAAATAAAAAAGTGAAACGTGGGAGTTGAGAGAGAGAATTCTCTCTCAAAAATCACAATCTAGAGCACGGATCAGGAAAAATAATACATAATACTTCTGTCTTTTGTAAATGAAACAATTTACACACAAACCACAAGTTACTTTTCTCCAAAAAAAAACTTGAACAGTCGAACAGGAAGTAACAAACATATCATTCGGAATTAATTTCAATGCTAAACGATAATGCACGAGATGCTTCGGATGACATTCCAAGACTTTGTGTTTCAGGTTGCGGATTTTATGGGTAAGATTATTATATACAACTGTTTTTTCTTCACAGTTACAATTTCAAACTTTGCAGAAACCCAGAAAAAATGTTCTTCTGCTCAATATGTTATAAGGCAGAAGAATTAAGAATAAAAAGTATTCCCGCCCCTCACGAATTAAAAGGCAATAGTGACTCAATAGCGCAAGATCAAAATGAACATGATGATTTGAATGCTGGGGGGAATAAGAAACCTTCAAACCCGGGTAGATGCTTTCAGTGCAACAAAAAAATAGGAATTTCTGGTTTTAAGTGTCGCTGTGAATATACTTTCTGTGCCTCTCACAGGCAATACAATAAGCACAACTGTACTTTTGATTTTAAGTCGCATAGCCGCGAAGCTCTTTCGAAAGCAAACCCTGCAGTCATTGCAGATAAGATTGAAAAGGTAAAGTTTGCTATTTTTTAGAATAAATCCTAAGTCTTCTTCCAAGATATGAGACCATTTGAACGTATGTAGTAAGTTGTTTTAATTAGAAAGAAGAAAGTAATGAAGTTCATTACACCCAGTATTTAAATAAGTTTACATAAGGGTGTAACAAAACTAAATAAGTAGTTCGCGAGCAAAAAAGAGTGAGCAACAAAGAGCACATCACTCACTGCAAATTCAAGAAGAGAAAGCGGATAAAAGCCTAGAACAAGGCGATATTCTACAGTATCATCATTTGAACGCTTCCAAGACTTTCCCAACTTTCTTTGCCTGGAACTCCTAGCACTTTCTGACAGGAATTATATTCTATTTTTTCAATGCGGCTGATACATACGCAACAAACTCTACGCACGTGGGATGCCTCTGGACTATATGCCATAGCACATTCTTCAGAATTGTTAACCAGAAAGTTCCCAACATTTTCTCTATCATATCTATGAAGCTCGCGACGCCATTTTTTGACTATTCCATCGAAAGCTCTTTTAGAATTAGAAATATAAATATTAGGGGTCTTGGGATCGGTTGGACCACGCTTAGACCTAGGAACAAGCTTTAAATACTTTTCATATCCGACTGTATTTTTTCCATAATCGATCTGCTTCTGACGCTGCAAGATTTTCGACTGGCTTGGTCTTTGAGACATAACAAACCGGATAGATTGAAATGTAGTTATATTTTCAACCGAAATTTTCAGCCCAACGTGAATGCAGTTGTTTTGGATATAATATTAAAGTAGCAGCAGCAGAATACTATTATAGTAGCGATAATAATTGTATCACAGAAATAATGATATACTTCCTAACTTTTGAATACGTCTTTCATACGTCTTCTCCGTCTTATTGTGTTTTACGAACTCGTTTTTCGTGTTTTGAGTTTTCTGCTTTTTACGCTACTGGGAAAATCGGAACTCAATACGCGCTACTCGCCTATACTCCCTATACTCCGATTCCTGGAACAATTGGTGCGGTTTGTGCACACCCCTCATACAGGCAGTTTTCTATATAAGACCAAAGTTCGTATTTTTTTCGAGTCCCTCTGTTTTTTTTTACTGATTTCCACATTTCTCGACCCTGGCACAAAGTGCTTTAACGTTGATGTTGTCCTCAATTCGAGCACGTTATACCTATAAGTTGAGTTGCTAGAAATAATCTATCCTTTATCCCTACATTTCTTTTGTGACGTGATAGTAGTGATGTCATCTTCCCAAGAACGTTTTTCTTGTGTCTTAGCCTGTACGAATGAGACGGGAGTTAGTTGCTTCGATACTTGTTACACGGCGGCAAGTTGGGAGTTTGTTGCACCTGCCACTTTTCCAGTGTGGGTCACAGGACTCTCCTCTGCAATACTTTTGATTTTATCCGCTCTTTTTTCTGGCTTAACGCTGGGTTTAATGTCACTAGATGTAATTGGACTTGATATTATAGCCCAAGCTGGAGACCCAGATGAGCGTAAATATGCAAAAGTCATTCTTCCAGTACGTTCGAAAGGCAACTTACTTCTTTGCACATTGCTGCTGGGAAATACTGCAGGTAATAATATAGATTTTCTAGATCATCATGTTCTCTAAAGTGTTTTCTAAGTAAACGCATTCATAGCAATTTTATTAGCTGATTTAACAGATGGACCCATAGGATTAGTTACTTCAACCTTGGCAATCGTTATTTTTGGTGAGATCGCACCCCAGGCTGCATGTTCACGCCATGGTCTTGCTATTGGGGCACACACAATCTGGATTGTTAAATGCTTCATTTTTCTACTTTTTCCATTTGCGTGGCCAATATCAAGGCTGCTTGATAGGATACTGGGGCGTGATTTAGGAAATTTCCATACTCAGGATGAGCTGAAGCACTTGGTTAAAATTCACGTAGAACATCCGGATGCTAGAGAGGATTTTGGTGCCATATCTTCCCATGATGGCAACATGCTCACCGGAGCTCTCGAGTACAAAGAAAAACGTGTATCAGATGTGATGACTACCCTGGATAAAGTTTTTATGGTTAACGTTCATACACGACTGACTTTCACTGTACTCATGAGCATATATAAAAGCGGTTTTACACGTATCCCAGTTTATGAGTTCTCTCGTGATAATATTGTTGGAATTTTGTTTACTAAAGATTTGATCCTGATTGACCCAGATGATGAAATTGAAGTAGCAGCAGTAATCTCCTTTCATGGTAATAGTGAAAGTGGGTACGTACAAACTGTCAGTGACTCCACAACTCTCGATAAAGTATTTCTTGAATTTAAAGCTTCCTATCTGCACATGCTTTTTGCATATGATGCTACCGAATCAGTCGTGGAGGGAATTGAATATTCTGAGGTAATATCTCCAGCGAATATGGAATCCAATCACTCATCCTCAAAAAAGATTACTGGTATAATCACCCTTGAAGATGTTATCGAAGCTGTAATAAAGGATGAAATTATAGATGAAACCGATAACTACATTGATGTGAATGATACCCAATCGAGAGTGAAGTCTCGCGGAAATGCAAGACGTCCAAACCCGACAAATTTTATGAAATTATTTGAACATAAGCATCTGGAAGGTTATGAAAAACGACTGTCCCCGAGTGAGATAAATGCCATTGTTGCCTTTCTTTCTGTGAATGTTCCAGAGTTCAAGAAAATTGCAAAATATGAGCCCGGAATTTTGCGCAAGCTAGTGCAAATGTCATCGTTAGAGGAACAGGATGATGATTCCTGCGATGAATTTGATGCCAATGCTTTAGAAAAAACGAAAGAAGCGAGTGAGCTACTTTTTACCCCTGGTATTCATTCCAAAATCGAGTCGGAGTCCCGGCTCATTTACAGCAAAGGAATACCAGCTGATTTTTTCATACTTGTATTACAGGGACGTGTTGTAGTTTATGCTGGCTCCGATGATTTCGAATCAGATATTGGACCTTGGTGCTATCTAGGACAAAAAGCTTTGTCTTTAAAACCGGAATTTGAATATATTCCAGACTTTCGTGCGTACAGAAATGGACCTGTCAGAATTCTACGAATACGCAGGAGTGATTATCTTAGTGCTTTTAATGCGGCAAAAATTAGCGCTCTGGGGATCAGTAATAAAATATAGTTAAGAAATAGTATCAAAAATAAGTGTATCACAACGTGATTCATCATGAAATAATCAGTTTTTTTTATTCTAATATAGGATCTCTATTCTTTATGACAGACCCATTAGTTTCAGGCATTCGATTTTTCTTCCAACTCCCAATTTTCTTTTGCTTCATTCATACATGCTACAAGCACAGGATTCTTGCTTGAGTTTTTGTTTAGCTTACGTACTTACAACTCAAGGCTTGCAAGCTTATACATATTTCTTGTTGTGTATTTACACCCTTGGAATAAAGAACTTCGCACGCTTCCGCGAACGCATGTGTAATTTGCTAACAATATCACTAACCTCACCTAAACGTGTGGGACTTTAATTATTCCTCACATTTTTCGTGCTCCAAACTTAGCACTTCCTCCCTCTTCTTTTTCTCTTTGATAGGCAAAGATTCGACAGTATTGGAGCCGAAATCGTGTTTAAAAGCATTGAGCATAGCTTGTATCTCTATGCCGTTATCAGCCTCAATCAAATTTTATGAATTATGATCGTAAACATTTTCTTTACTCGTAACTACAGGTATGGTAAACTCGTGAGAAGCATTAACAGAGAGAACCTTATAAATATATTCCTCTGTGGTCCTATTAATGTGCAGATAGGATGATATTTGTTGGTAAGCTCGTTCTGTATCCCATATTCCAGCAATATCTTCTAATCTTTCAAAAATCTCTACAGAGGTGGGCCTCTTTCTTGGATCCTTGTGTAGCATAACTGTGATAAGTTCTGCAAAATCTTTTGTTGCTTTTCTCGGCAAAGGTAAGTGCATCGACTTACTTTTCACAACTTTTTTAACTACCAATTTACGTGATGGAACTTCTGTCCCACACCAGGGAATTCGCCATTCCATACATTCCCACAAAACAATGGCAAGCGCATATGAATCTACCTTATCTGCTCTGGCATAGACTTCTTCCTCTTCAAATGGTGGTTCAAGCATTTCTGGTGACATCCACAATAAGGAACCGACTGGATAGAATCCTCTCTGTAATCCCAAAAGAGATCGAAGAGGATTTGTCTTTTTTCTCACTGGAACGACTGAAACCGCGTTAGCAGATCCAAAATCTGCTATCTTAGCCCTCACTCTTTCAAGTTCCTTATCCCAGGTTAAAAGTATATTGGCTGATTTTATATCACGATGAGCTAAGTCATGCTGATGTATATAAGTCAATGCCTCAGCGATGTCCAACATTAAGATAGGTAAATTGAGAATAGGCATGTTCTCATCTATCATCGAGATAAGTTCCCCCTCCGTTTCTTGGTTCAGTACATTTTTTGCTTTTATATTTGTGCAATGTAAAGCTTCAAAAAGACTGCCACCACCACAGTATTCCATGACCATAAATAAACGATCATAATGATAAACTTTTACAATCCCTCTGTGACTTAGACTTGAGAGTAGCGAATATTCTTCATGAAATGCAAGAAGTTTGCTCTCTTCTTTTCCTTCAGAAAGCTTTACAACCTTTACTGCGTGAACTTTCCCTTTTTCTCCTTGCCAACTACTTTTTCCAAAACCACTCAGTCCAGTAGAAATTGCGAGGTATATAAATGCAGAAGAACCTTCATCAATTTTCTCTCCAAGTATTAAACCAAGCTTTTCTAAAGATTTGCGTATATCTAAAGAATCTTCGGAAAACGTGTAACTTTTGCACTCGTTCCGGATTGATTTTACATTTATTTTTGCCTGGACCCTTGACTTTGCCAGAAAAAGTTCCGGAAAGAAAGACACGGAAAGGCAATTACAGCAAGAGTGCATAAAATTTTCGCTGAAGCTTTTCGCACGGTTTACTAGGTCACAAACGATTGTATGTATACGGGTATTATGAACCTAAGTGACTGCCATCTATCGTGAAGTTTATATTGAATTGAAAGAAATATAAATATTTTGATTTGCCTTATCGTGCGTGATAGGTTTCGTCTCTTCGAAATGACATTTTTAAATTGCTGTAAGCTTAGGAAATTTGATTTAAGGTGTCAATGACGGTAATCGAGTGAAAGCTTTAGATGTGACCACTGAACGTGTCTTACAAGGTGCTACGACCGTCGCTAACAACAGAAGTGCTGAGAGAGATCTTTCCTGAAGTCTAGGGTTTCGTGGAAAGCAGGAGAAAATTTTTTCGATTTTTTTCCTCCTTCCTTGAATTGTAAGAATTAAGAAAGAAACACCTCCGTACGCGACTCTTACGTTTTTCCGCGTGCGTGCTTTCTCGGAGTGTAATAGATTTTTCATGGGGGACGCTGCTGGAATGGAGGGTTCATCCCTGGCCAAAATATTTGTTGGTGGACTTGATCGTTCCGTAGATGAGGTGAGGCTCTCCAAAAAAATGTCGCGTTATATCTCTTCGAGCTTTTTCTCACTTATTGCTTTCGCATTAGCGTTAATTCTCAATTCATTCGGCGTGGAAAGTTCTCTATATCAAATGTACTGACGAAATTCTGAATTTGATCAGGGTGTTGTACGTAATTTTTTCAGCCAATTCGGACCGGTACTTGAGGTGAGTATTCTTCGCATAAGTGTCTATTTGATTTCTGAACATTCTTCCTATAATTGTGAAGGTACTGGTGATGAGGGATCCACACAATCACCAATCTAGAGGTTTTGGTTTTGTGAGTTTTCAACGTGAGGACAGTGCGAAGCAAGTTTTACAGAATAGATATCACGATATGTTAGGTAAGCGCGTCGAAGTGAAGTCAGCAGTTCCCCGTGGTCAAGCTCCACCACCACAACGTGGACCTCCACGTTCCTCTCAAGGATACGGTTATGCACGAGGTGGTGGTCCAGGTAGTGGATACGGTTATGGAGGCAACGCTCCAAGTTACGGAGGAGGATCTGCTCCATGGGGCTCGCAAGGCGGCTTCGAAGGTCAAAAGCAACCTGGTTATGGGTACTCTGACAAGTCAGAAGCACCTTCTCACGGGTGGTCAGAGCATACTGCTCCAGAAGGCTATGTTTATTACTACAACTCAAAAACTGGTGTATCGCAGTGGGAACGACCATCTGAAATGCAATAACTGCAGAAGTTGTGACGTTATAGTTTCCGCGCTTCTTTTACTTAGAAATCTGCCAAGATAGTTCATATACAATGAGTGCTCGAGAGTTCTTAGATCATAGAATAACACACGAGGATTTAATTAAACTTATATTTTTAACATAAATTTTGTTAGGATCTTCTCGAACAAAGCTTTGTATCTTTGCAAACAAAAGAGCGACGTCCTCATCTTCCCCATGCCGAATTCTGTTCTAATCCATCCTGATCAAGTGATATTTTACGAACTTTTTCCTTGTTTTTGTCAATCAAATGGGAAAATTAAGTTTGGAGTGAGCATAGTCAAATTTCCTGTCAATAAATGCGAGAGACATTTGCGAAAGAGCTACGAATACTTTCTTTTACGAGGCTTCCGGTATGTAGCTAAATGCTGGCAGTAGTGAGAGGAGTAAAAAATAATTACCCCGTACAAAGTTTGTGAAAACGAGAAAAATTGGCGTTTTACATTTACTTAAAAAAAAGTCTGTTATCATATTCTGATGCGTTCTCCTCCTAATTTGAAAAGTTCTAAGCAAAACACATGAGAAACATTTCTATGCGATTGCATCTTTTATTCACAAGTAACATATTTCTAGCCATTCTGGCTCATTTTCAGATTTCCAAAAGTGGGGTCTTTACTCATTCCATTTCAAATGTGTACCCAGCGGAATTTGTAAAAGTTTCAGGAACGGAATTCCTACAGAACAATAAAACATGGAAACCAGTTGGTTTCAATACCTATCTTCTCATCGAGCAAGCTGCAGAGTTACCGCACGGATCCTTTCATGCGATTTATTCAGATAGCTTTGGAAAAAATGAAATATTGAAACAGTTTGAGCAAGCAATACTTTTGAACTTCACATGTGTGCGAACATGGTTATATAGCATAAATTCAAATTATCCTTTATTTTTAGAAGATGGAGTATACGATGAGAGATTACTTGGCGCTTTAGATTGGATAATAGCCGTAGCACGGGCGCACGGGCTCAAATTAATACTTTCTTTTACAGATTTTTGGCCAGAGAGTGGTGGAATTAGTTCCTTAATTCTACTGAGTAGAAAATTTTTAGATTTATCTCCTGATCATTCAGAACAGTACGGGAGAAGCTCCTTCTTCACTGATCAGAATTATTTCAGTTTGTACATCAGACATGTAGAGCACATACTTCTGCGAAAAAGTAAAATTACTGGTACTCGATACTGTGATGAAAGCACAGTCATGGCATGGGAACTCATGGTAAGTTTATTGTTGACTACTTTTAAATTTCTTCATCTTTTCATACAGAATGAGCCGAGATGCAGACTTTGTAGCGAGGGCATATTGCAAAAGTGGATATGGAATGCAGCAAAGGCAGTCAAATCACTAGATAAAAGGCACCTACTTACAGTTGGTGAAGAGGGTTTCTATGCATCAACGAAAAATTATGTTAATCCGGCTAAGTGGGCAAGTGATACTGGGCAGAATTTCATATCTGATCATATATTTACAGAAATTGATTACGCATCAAGCCATCTATGGACAGATAACTGGAATCTGTTCTCGGCATGGAGTAGAAAGCATGTGAAAAATGATAGCTTCAACTTTTCAAAGACATGGATAGAAGAGCATTCAAGCGACTCGTTAAACATTTTACAAAAACCTTTTGTCCTAAGCGAATACGGTTCCACAGGTTTTGGAAATAGAAACAACATAATTGGTTCACTTGTGACTACAGAAGATCAACGTCAAACCAAAGTTAGTCGTTTTTACAGCGAAGTTCATACTGCACTTCTGCAGAATAGAAATGGAGCTCTATTCTGGATTTGGCATAACGAAAACTTGAAATATCTCCCCTCATACCAAGATGAATACGGAATTTTTGTATCCGATAATGTTTTCGATAGATTGAGAAATTATTCGCAAGTCTTACGTTCCTAACATCCTTAATCTTACCTCGGTACCATGTACTCTAAAAGTTTAAGCTTTTTACTTTTTTTTATAGTGGTATTCCGGCAAGCTTTTCATGAACGCACAGCCAAGTAAAGCTGATGCAAAACTTGAGCTCAATATAGCCATCTTTGCAGTTTTAATAGCAGCAAGATTACCCGAAAGTGCCATTTCGATCAAGAATAGTGACATCGTGAAACCTATTCCTCCCAAAAGTCCCACAATCCCTAAGTGTTTTAGACGCATACCTTCCGGGAATTTAGCAATTCTTAAATTAATAGCTAGCCACGAAATACCTGCGATACCTATAGGCTTGCCAAGCATTAGGCCAAAAAAAATACCTTGACCAATAGGTGTAGTCATTATTGAACCGAATACAGCACGATCAATTAATACAGCAGTGTTTGCCAGTGCAAAGAGAGGCATCACCAATAATGTGGTCCACGGGCTCCACGCGTGTATCAGATGATCTAAGAGAGTAACACTTTGCCCTTCATGTTCTGGGGGAGCCTTCGAATGTATTGGTGCCAATGAATTGCCTGGTATAGCCAAAGCTGTTATGACGCCAGCAATATCAGCGTTGATTCCACCTTGTAACAAAAAATACCATAATAAAACGAAAAGCGACATGTACACTTTAATATTTGTAACCTTTCTTTTGCATGCAGAGAACATCACTCCGGATACAGCTATAGCAAGGAAAACATATTCTTTAATTAATGTTTTTGAGAAGAAGATAGCGATGACCAGTATAGCTCCAAGGTCGTCAACTGTAGCCAAAGTCAGTAGAAAAGCAGCTACACCGGTTGGCATCTTATTCTTAAAAAATCCATATATACCCATAGCAAAGGCAATGTCCGTTGCCATAGGTATAGCCCAGCCTGCCATTACTCCATTAGATGAAGCGAGGTTAAAAACCAAATAAAATAGCATCGGAACTAGCATTCCACCAACAGCACCAAAGCACGGTAAAATGGCTTGTTTCAAACTTGATAAACTTCCATGGATAAACTCCCTTTTTATTTCTAGACCAACGGAGAAAAAGAATAGTGCCATAAGTCCTTCATTTACCCAATGATGCAAGGTCATAGATAAATTTAAAGCTTTGGGACCTATATAACTGCTCCAAAAAAGCTCATAGAGTGGGGCTGTTTTTGCTATGTTTGCAAAAATTAGTGCTACCCCAGTGGCAACTAGCAATACGATGGATCCCAATCCGTTGTTTAAATAATAATGGACATCTTTGTCTAATGAGCTCGCCGATACTCTCATTAATGTATTAAGCCGACGCCTCCGGCTATTCATCTGGTGATTTGATAGGTTAGAGGCTAAATTCACCCTCCTAAAATTTATGCTACTAAGCTTGAGGGGGCGTTCAGCAACTTCACCATTTATTTCACAGCTCTCACCCAAAAGCTTTAACTTGTAGGGATGCGTGGCACGCGCAATGGTAGCACCTGGACATTGAGGTTTTGTATACACTAAGCGTGCCACAAATGGACTTGAAGCGATCATGATTATTTCAGGTTGTTTATACTAGTCTTGCTTTTTCTTAAGAGGTGCTCAAGAAGAAAGTCTCTGACAGTCAGAATCTCAGAAACTCACTCAGCTTTTCAAAATTCAT
>CERR01017565.1_pt1 | contig 12108 bp, 9 predicted proteins | sample 530841 | NCBI WGS metagenome assembly CERR01 (sample SAMEA2621021, study PRJEB7988) | marine metagenome | biome: marine biome (ENVO:00000447); feature: surface water layer (ENVO:00002042); material: "saline water (ENVO:00002010), including plankton (ENVO:xxxxxxxx)" | depth 5 m | reverse complement strand
TTGAGTTTCTTCTAGTAGTGGATCACCAATTTTTATACCTTTTGCGATTTCAATCATTCTGTCTAAAAACTCATCTGCAATATCCTCGTGTAGATATAATCTCGAACCAGCTACACAGCTTTGCCCAGCAGCTCCAAAAATTCCCGCAACTGATCCATTCACAGCACTTTCGATATTCGCATCCTCAAATACTATAAAGGGAGATTTGCCACCTAACTCAAGACTTACTTCCGCAAAATTTTCTGCCGAGTTATACAAAACATGTCTCGCAGCATTAGGACCTCCAGTAAATGAGATTCGTGCTACCAACGGGTGGCTAGTCAAAGCTTTCCCACATGGCTCTCCATGGCCGGTAACAATATTAACTACTCCTGGTGGAAACCCTGCTTCTTCTATCAATTCACCAAATTCTAACATCGCTGCAGAAGCATGTTCAGAAGCCTTGAGCACTATTGTATTACCTGCTGCTAAAGCTGGCCCTACTTTAACCGCCACTAAAAACAATTGTGAGTTCCAGGGAACAATTGCCGCAACTACTCCCAATGGCTCTCGATTTGTAAAAACAAATAAATCTGGTTTATCGATTGGTAACGTCTCACCACTAATTTTGTCAGCACAACCAGCATAAAAATGAAAAAACTCTGCAATATATTTAGCTTGCCAGCGCGTCTCTTTTAACATCTTTCCTGTATCAACGCTTTCCGTCCTACCCAATGGCTCAGATTTTTCAGCTAATAAATCACCTAATTTTCTCAAACATTTACCACGTTCTGTCGGAGTCATCTTCGACCAAGGCCCAGTAGTAAAAGCTCTGTGTGCTGCACTGACGGCTTCATTCACATCGCTCTCCGTGGCCTCCGGGACTTTACTCCAAACCTGACCATTAGCCGGATTGATACTTTCAAACATCGCTCCATTTGAGGCATTGACCCAATTACCATCTATTAACATTTGATAGGATCTAACGTCTGTCATGCTTTTTCCCCGTAAATTATTTGATTCTTAATGTAATCTGATATTAAGCTTTTAATGTAATATGTTATTATTCAATAGCAATTCTATTATTTAATATTTATTTGGAAGTACAGGTTTTTTGGGAGTTAAAAATCATGGGAAAAGAGAAGAAAGTAATTGGTGGACCACTTATCATTGGTGGACGAACACTATCGTTGTCAAAAGCAATTAGAGCTGGCGATTTTATATTTTTGACTGGTCAAATTCCTATGATAAACGGTGAACCAATGACAACCGGAACAATTGAAGATCAAACGAGAGTAATTTTGGAAGACATAAAAGCAACTTTGGAAGAGGCTGAATGTAAAATGGATGATATTGTGAAATCTATGATTTGGCTAAGGGAACGAGCTGATTTTCCTGGTTTCAATAAAATTTATGGGGATTATTTTCCTACAGAGCCACCCGCCAGATCTGCTGTAGTAAGTGAATTACTAGTTGATGTTAGGGTAGAAATAGAGGTTATTGCTTATAAACCCGTTTAAGAAATAAAAATACTACGAAAAGACATACAATGCAAACATCCTATGAGACCCATGGAGAAACTAAAAATCCATGTGTTATCTTAATTCACGGTTTGGGATTAAACAAACAAATGTGGCAATGGATTATACCAGATCTTAAGAAATCTTATTATATTATTTCATATGACTTGTATGGACACGGATCCTCTTCTAATCCTGAAAAAAAACCATCGTTGTCACTTTTTTCCGAACAAATAGCTGATCTTTTGAAGTTGATTAAAGTTGAAAAGGCAATCTTAATTGGGTTTTCTCTAGGAGGGATGATCTGCAGAAGGTTTGCTCAAGACTATCCCAGTAAAACGAATGCAATGGTGATTTTAAATTCTCCTTACAAAAGAGATGAAAAAGCACAAAGCGCGATATTGAATAGATTAAAACAATTGGAAGATTATGGGCCACAAGCGACTGTAGAAGACGCGTTAATTAGATGGTTTTCGGATGAATATAGAAAGCATAATCCAGAGATGCTAAATCTTATTAGAAGCTGGGTTATGAAGAATGATCCAGAAGTATATCCAAAAATTTACGAAGTGCTTGCGTCTGGCTTGGATGAAATTACAGCACCCACTCCTGAAATTTCCTGCCCAGTTTTAGTTATCACTGCAGATGAAGATTTTGGTAACGGCCCAAAAATGTCAGAAGCAATAGCTTCAGAGATTCCAAATTCTAACTTGATCATTCTAAATGGTTTGCGACATATGGCCTTGGCCGAAGCACCAAAAGTTGTTAACGAGCCCATCAATAATTTCTTAAATCAAATTACAAATGATAGATTAAATAATGAAGACTAATGAACGTACAGGAATATTGACTGGTGTAAAAGTACTTGACCTGACACGAATGCTTTCGGGACCTTATTGCACGATGATGCTAGCCGATCACGGTGCTGAAGTTATAAAAATAGAGAGTGAAACAGGCGATAGCAGTCGAGCTAATGGTCCCTTTCGAACTGATGACCCACAAAAAGAGTGGGCCGGTTATTTTGTTAGCCTAAATCGATCAAAAAAAAGTGTGCAACTAAATCTCAAAACAGAAACTGGTAAAAAACACTTCAGAAAACTAGTAGAGCATGCCGACGTTGTTGTAGAAAATTTCAGACCAGGTGTAATGGAACGCCTTGACTTAAGTTACGAAGATCTGAAAGCCATAAATCCCCGATTAGTTTATGGAGCAATACGTGGTTTTGGAGATCCAAGATTAGGGGAAAGCCCATATGTAAAGTGGCCTTCTTACGATGTTGTAGCCCAAGCAATGGGCGGAATTATGGGTATTACTGGAGCGACCCCCGATTCGCCAACCAAAATTGGACCCGGTGTGGGAGATATTTTCACAGGTTTAATGATGTCATTTGGTATCATTGCTGCATTAAGGTCTGCAGATTTTACGGGAGAAGGTCAATTTATTGACATTAGTATGTATGATGCTGTGTTAAGCCTATGTGAACGAACTGTTTATCAACATGACTACGATGGAACAATTCCTGGCCCAGAAGGAAATGGACATCCTTTGCTTGCACCGTTTGGTATTTTTCCTGCCTTGGACGGTCATGTAGCAATTGGAATCGTGGATGATATATTTTGGAGTGAGTTAAGCAAATGCATGGGATTGAATAAAACCGGAGAGGATAAAAAATATTCTTCAAGAGCTGCGAGAAAAGAAAGCTCTAAAACGATAAACAAGTTAGTAGCTGATTGGACAAAACTTAAAACAAAGAATGAATTAACAAAAATCTTAGGGGGAAAAATTCCTTTTGGGCCCGTGAACACAATAAAAGACATTCTTGATGATGAACATGTAAATATTAGAAAAATGATTGCAACGGTACCTCATTCTGATCCTTCAAAAAAAGATTGGCGTGTAGCCGCAAATCCAATCAAATTCAGTTTAAACCCAACCCCAGAATACAAAACTCCACCAAAAATTGGTGAGCATGACAAAAATTACTTGCAGAAAGCTAAAGTTGAGACTGCAAATTTTGAAAAAACTAAATCTCTTAGAGAAGCTTTTGGAAATTTCGCCACAGGTGTAACAATAATAACGACAAATGATAAAAATGGATCTCCAAGAGGCTTTACAGCAAATTCATTTACCTCTGTTTCCTTGGAGCCACCTTTATTATTAGTGTGTATTGCAAAAACTGCATTTAGCGCGGCTACATTTCAAAAATCAAAACTATTTGCGATAAATATCTTATCAGAAAATCAACGGGAATTATCTGGACTATTTGCATCTCAAGAAAAAGATAAATTTAAATTAGCCAATTGGTCAGTTGGGCCAAAAAATCTGCCTATATTTGAAGAAAGCATTGCCCATTTTATTTGTGAACGGCAAAGACTAGTTGACGCTGGAGATCACATAATTCTTATTGGTAAAGTCCAAGAGCATGCAGTGTTTGATGGCACCCCTCTTGGTTATTTTAAAGGAAATTATTTTTCCGTAAACCATGACCAGGCATTAATTGAAGCTGCAAATACAGGAGAGAGGGTAGATATTGGCGGAGTTTTATCAAAGGATAATAAAATTCTTTTACAAGAAGCTACTCATCAAAAATTTATTATCCCCAAAGCACCAACAGAAGACAAATCAAAAAATGGTCTTTATGGCTTACTAGAGAATCTTAATTTAACCCCTCGCTTAAACTTTATTTATGCGATCTACCGTGACACAGACACTAAAAACCACACTATTTTTTATAATGGCACTGTAGAAGGAGCCGCTCCGGATGGATTTAAGTTCTTTAAATTAGAAGACATCCCATTAAATAATATTTTACTACCAGCAGAAAGAAGCATGCTTGAGCGTTACAAGCGAGAATTTAAACATGGTACTTTTGGATTTTATGAAGGAACTGAAAGAGCGGGTACTGTGAGAGAAATATCACAAACTGAAAATAATTATGAAATAAAAGGTGTATAATGAAAATGGTGCCAGAACTTAGAAAAATAATCACTTACGATGAAGATATTTATAGAGAGGGTGAAAAACCAGCAGAACCAATTTTACGAATGATCGGTGTAGCCGCTGTGGTTAAAAACCCTTGGGCGGGAAAAGGATTTGTTGAAAACCTGGCACCAGAGATTCAAAGAATTGCGCCAATTCTCGGAGAAACTCTTACAAATAGATTAATCAATTTAGCCGGTTCCGGGGACAAAATCGAAGCATATGGTAAAGCATGCATAGCTGGTACCGATTGTGAATTAGAACATGCTTCTGGCCTAATACATACACTACAGTATGGAAATTTTTATCGCGAAGCTGTTGGTGCTAAATCATATTTAGGTTTTACCAATACTCGTGGCCCAGCAAATACTCAGATTCAAATTCCATTAATGGATAAACATGATACTGGCAGACGATCCCATTACCTTACGGTACAATTTTCCATTCATGATGCACCTGCCGCAGACGAAGTTGTCGTTGCTCTCGGAGCCGCTACGAGTGGACGCCCGCACCATAGAATAGGTGACCGTTATTCAGATTTGGCAGCTTTGGGGAGAGATGTAAACAATCCAGCAGATGTTAAATCTTAGAAATAACAAACTAGCTAACAATTAATAAGATTTATTTTTCAGTTCTACTGAAAAGAATCATAGCGTGTTATGACTTAGTCGGCAAAAACAAGAAGCTAAGATAGGACGATCAGCCCTGGCGTTCGCCAGATTTAGGCGCTGCTTTATAAATTTCGCCTCTTCAATCCGTCCCTTTCGATGCAAACATTCATGCAATCCATGTAAAGACCATACATTGTCTGGATTTTGACATGGACGTCCCAAGACCCCGTCGATTCCTAAGTCTGCACGATATACGGCCTCAGCCTCTTCTATCTTTCCTTGCTCGAGCAACAATGCACCCAATGCATGTCGGGCTGGTTGCATCCAACCCCATGGCTCCTCATACGGAAGCTCATCATCTAAGCGGACAGCCTTTCTTAAGCTATCAAATGCCCTCTCATATTCCTGCTTACGATAATATATCTCACCTTCCAACATTTGTTCTGCGACCGCCAGAATATCAAGACAAGAATTATTAAAAAGGAATCTGGTATCGGGAACTAATTTCTTAGCTTTAACAAATAACTTGCCGTATTTCTCAGCTTCAGGAACATTGTTAGTTGCAGCATAAGCAATAGATTTTGTATAATGAATAACAGCGGTAGTAAAACTAAACAGTTCTTGATCTTGTGGCAAAACAATAGCTTTAATTTCGTCCCACATCCCAAATCGAACAAAAACATGAAATTTCATTGGATAGTAACTTTCCAACCAATCTGCACTTGGCCGTATAATTTCCGGACTAAGTAGATCTTGTAGTTCCTGGGCCGCTTCAAAAGCAGGCTTAAACTGTCCTAAAAACATAGCCCCATAAACCTTAAAATGAAAATTATGACATACATATGCTGTGTAAAATGTTTCTGCCCCTCGCATCTTTAAATATTTTTTATCCGCAATTGACGCATTATGATTTCGACGGACAACATTTTCATAATGCCCGCATAAAACATCAATATGCGTGGCCATGTGCTTTAAGTGACCAGCATCGGGTACCAACTCAGTCAATGCATCACCCGCTTTTAACGCTTTTTCAGGATGTGGCGACATTTCCATGAGATGTACGTACATATGCAATAAACCGGGATGCTCATAAGCTCCATACAATTCTTGATTTGAAAAAGCATTCTCTAAAACCGCGATAGCCTCCAGAGTATCAGCACCATCCTTTGCTTCACCCGTACTAACCTCCCATAATTGCCACGGCGTTCGATTCATTAACGCTTCAGCAAAAAGTGCACAAACATCTAACTCAACATCAAATCTGCTATATACTGCTCTCATCTTATCTGCATAAATATCATTCCAAGTAGAAAAATCCTCCTCCAAAGCACTAGACGGGTAGCGAAAACTCAAAGCCTCAATTAATGCCTCTTCAACCGGCTTTAATCCTTTTATTTTCATTGCGGTTTCTAATGATGACTTTGATTTGTCGATGCATTTTTGCTTATCTTCATGTGAAAAATCTGCCCATGTCTTATTATAATTTGGGCCGATTGCGTAACCTATACCCCAATAGGACATAGCACAGCCAGGATCTATTCTAATCGATTGTTCAAAACAAAATTCAGCTTCATCATGATTGTAGCCATAAATCCACATTAAGCCTCTATCAAACCACATTTGAGCTTCTTTAGAGCTTGTGGTTACTGGAAATGAATAACTGCCAAGATCAAAATACTCCATTGATTATCACCTTTCAAAAAAATTATTCCAAAAACCGCATTTCAGTAATGAGATTTGTAATTATTTAAGCAGCACCTTCTAATGCTTGTTCAAGATCGTAAATCAAATCATCTAAATTCTCTATGCCAATAGAAAGTCGGAGAAGTCTGGGGTGCACGGGAAATCCCTCACCAGAAACAGTTTTTCGATGTTCTATCAAGCTCTCTACTCCTCCCAATGAAGTGGCTGGGTAGAAAATCTTACAAGCTTTAGCCACATCTATAGCATTTTTTTCATTGCCCTTTATAATAATGGATAGCATGCTACCAAACTTTCCATCTGTTTGCTTTTTACTAATTTCATGTCCCTGATGAGATTTTAACCCTGGATAAAGCACACTCTCTATTTTGCTGTGGCCTTCAAAATAACTAGCTATTTTCATGGCGTTTTTACATGCTTTTTCTACCCTCAAAAATAAAGTGCGCATTCCTCTAATAAGCAACCAAGCCTCAAGTGAGTTTAACACGGATCCTTGTAACTTTCTTATCGAGTATAAGTTCTCCCAGTTATCATTAACCTCGCAGGTTGATAGCACTCCAGCGGTCGCATCAGAATGACCATTAAGAAATTTCGTGGCTGAATGAAAAGAAATATCAGCGCCAAGTTCTAATGCCCGTGTTATACATGGTGGGGTTGCAGTACAATCCGTTAAAAGTTTCGCATTATTTCGATGAGTTATTTCAGCAGCTAATGCTATGTCTGTTACAGCCCAATCAGGATTATTAGGGGTCTCCACCCAAACTAAGTCTGTTTTGCGACCATTAATTACCGTTTCCAATTCTTCTAAATCACCAGCCTCATAATAAGAAATATTTAATCGTTTTAATTCTTCATATCGTTGGAATTGTGCCAATACACCATGGTACATTACTTTTGGTATGACTACATGAGCGTCTCTTGGAAGATTATCAATAACAGCAGTCGCAGCAGACATACCTGATGCAAAAAGAATAGAATCCTTTGCACCTTCCAACTCAGCAATTATTTCTTCTGCATAGGTAGTCGTTTCATTACCATCTCGTCTGTACCAATAAGGCTTACGATTATCATAATTTTCATCACGAGCGTAAGTTGCCGATAACTGAATATTTGGTGTAACAGCTCCTGTTGTGTCGTCTATAAATCTTAAGGCTTGCGCAACCTTCGTTTCTAATTCGAGCGAAAAGTTTTTTTTCTTTTTCATAGTTTTTCCAATGTGATTGCGAAAACAGGATTTAAAATATTATATCCTAGTACAAAATGAGAATTGCAAGTATGAAAATAACCTTTGATTCAAAAGGATTAATTTCTAAAGAGATTTAGCCTATTTAGTCAAAGGCTATCCTAAACCCGATATTCCCGGTCGTCGTATTGAATTTCACAGCCTGTCTAGAAGAGTTTCGATACCTGGCACAATATGAGTCATGACATAGATATGAACCACCTCTTGCAACAATAAATTCCCCATTCAACGGTCCTTTAGGGTTTCTCTGATCTCTAGGTGAGTGAGTTTTTTCAAACCGATCAGCGACCAGTTCCCAGACATTTCCAATCATATTATATAGACCAAATTTATTTGGCTGATATGAAAAAATATCAACTGTCCCCCAATCTTTAAAGCCATCATATTTTCCATTTGGAAAGTCTCCTTCCCAAGTATTTGCCATTTTCTGATCATTTAATTTTAGTGAACTACCCCAAGGATATTTTTTACCAACCTTTCCCCCTCTTGCAGAATACTCCCACTCAGCTTCTGTCAATAATCTGCAATTTTTCCATTCACAAAAAGCTAATGCATCTCTGATAGATATATGCACTACTGGATGATCAAGACGTTTAAGAAAGTTACTTTTAGCACCTTCTGGCGATGACCAACTAGCATTTGGAACAGATCTCCAGATCGGAGACAAATTTGAGGATTCATACTGATCAGGATCTTTTAAGAACTTAAAAAATACAAATGAAGTTCCAATTTCCTCAGCAACTGTTTTATATCCAGTGGCATCGATAAATTCTTTAAATTCCTTATTACTAACTGCAGTCTTGGAAATCTTAAAGGGATTGAGCCAGATATTTCTTACGGGCCCTTCACCATCTTCTAGATGAGGTCCATCGTCAGCTCCCATTTTAAACCACCCCCCTGAGAGCGTCACATTTCCCATCTCAATCATTTTAGAGTTTTTTTAACGTCTGAGTTATATTGATACACTGGCTCCCAATCATCTCCCCAGGCGTTTTTCCACAAAGCTTTTCGAGTAGAATTTTGCAATGACTTACCTCCATTCCATAAGTCAGCTTTAGAGTCAGAATAAATTTTAAAAAAATCCTCAAGCAATTGGTCCAATTTATTCTTTACCGATAAATAATGAGGTTCATTAATTAAATTTTTTTGCTCTTTTGGGTCATTTTCTACGTCAAATAGTTCATCGTCCAAATTAAAATTCTTTGAATCTTTAAATCTCTTAAAATATACAAATTTTTGAGTTCTTACTACTCTAGTTTCTTCTTGCTCAGAAAAAACTGCGTCCTGCCCCCAATCCGTTATTTGATCACTCAATATTGGTAAAAGTGAACGGCTAGGCACACTTATACTATCATCAATTTGTTCAATTTTAGTTACATCTAATATTGTCGAAAAAATGTCCATATTTGAAACCATTAGATCTGATCTTTGTCCAATCTTCGTTTCATCACCATTTCTTATGATCATTGGAACAGAATGTGCAGCTTTGTGTAGATTGGATGGGAAAGTAGCAGCGCCATGCCCCCAAAACCCATGATGCCCAACCGACAAACCATGATCTGCCGTGAAGATAAATAGGGTTTCATCCATTAAACTCAACTCATCCAAGGTCGAAATAATTTCACCAACACCATCGTCAACCATTGAGATTTGTGCATAATAATTCCTTAAAGTGTCCAGATCATTTGGAGCTCTTAAAAGCATCGAATAATCCATACCTTTTCCAGACTGGGATTTAACCATATCGTAATTCTTAATTGCTTCTCGACTTAAACTTTCACGAGGGACAGAATTCATTGCGCAATCTTTGTATCGCTCAGAATGTCTGCACTCATCTTTTTCTTGTGTTGCAGGCCAATGCCCATAAGGTGCAGGATACGGTAAATACAAAAAAAAGGGTTTCTCATTATTAGTATTTTTCTTTAGAAAAGAGACTGCTTTTGATGTAAAAAAGTCAACTGAATGGCCTTCGTGAAAATAGTTACTACCGTTTTCAAAAATTTCATTCCTAAAAAAGCTCCTAACATGCCCATCGGCCATAGTTACCCAATGATCAAAGCCACTCATCGGCGTTTTAGGCTCTCCTAAATGGTACTTACCAATCAAAGCAGTTTCATAACCATTGCTTTTTAGTATTTCTGGTAACGTATTTAAACCATCCAACGCATGCCAACCAATTGGCCATTCATTACTTCTTCGATCATCAATCCAACTATGGACTCCATGCTGAGATGGCAAAAGACCAGTTAAAACAGATGCCCGACATGGTGAACAAAAAGCATTGGGGCAAAAAGCATTATTAAAAGTAAAACTTCTTTGGGACAACAAATCAAGATTTGGGGTATGAATCTCTTCATTTCCGTAACATCCTAATGTGGAGGCTTGTTGATTATCAGTAAAGATTAAGACGATATTTTTTTTCTTAATTTTTTTCAAGTTGCCTACCCCAATAACAAACTAAAATTTATCAATTCGAGTCACTTAAGTGATCTCACAAAGTTTCTCAGATCTTCAATTAAAAACTTAGGCTGCTCCATTGCTGCAAAATGCCCACCACTCGGCATTTCAGTCCACTGTCTTACATTATATACCCTATCAACATAAGATCTAGGAGGCCATGAAGACATTTCAGCTGGAAACAAGGCACAGGCGGTTGGCACTTCTACTCGTTTTCCCTTTTTGGATAAAACTCTCCCTCCCTCTTCCTCTCGACCATAGTAGATCCACGATGCAGTATTGAAGGTCTTAGTGATGATATAAATCATAATATTTGTTAGCAACACATCCTTGGAAAAAACTGTCTCAATATCACCCCTTTTATTATCTGACCAAGAATAAAATTTTTCAATTATCCACGCGGCAATTCCTACAGGACTATCCATCATTCCATAACTCAATGTTTGGGGCTTCGTTGCTTGCAATATCCGATATCCGTTCTCTGGTATCTGATCTTCTTCAAACGTCGATGCCCAAAGCTCCTCTTCCACACCCTTTGGTCCTTCATAATGCCTTACAGTCATAATATTGATATGGATTCCCTCACAAAATTTTGGATAATCATAACCTAACCAAGTTGATATAGTACCACCCCAATCGCCACCCTGAGCGATATAACTCTTATATCCTAATACTTCAGTCATCAGTTTATTAAAAATCAATGCCATCCTTCTTGGGCCATATGGCCTAGGTGGTTTTCCTGAAAATCCAAATCCCACAAGTGATGGAACAATCACATCAAAGGCGTCTTCAGCATTTCCTCCATATCTCTCGGGATGCGCTAAAGGATCTATAATTTCAATAAATTCAATAATTGAACCAGGCCAGCCATGGCTGATTATCAATGGTTTTGGTTTTGAACCACTCCCTCTCTCATAAATAAAATGCACCTCAATTCCATCTACCTCTGCAGTAAAGTTATCAAACAAATTGATCTTATCTTCCTGTCTTTTCCAATCAAACTGCTTAACCCAATATTTACAAAGGTCTTTCATAAAATCAATATTTGCACCAAACTGCCAACCACCATCACTTGGCATTTCATGCCATGGATATTCAGAAACTTTTTTATAAATAAAGTTTAGATCCCTTTGACAAACATCTATTTTAAATGTTTTGAGTATCGACATTCACACCTACTTTTGTAAATCTGACTTTAGAATAAGATTTACAGCAGTTCAAATTGAAATGGAAATTAGATATCTTTAATCAAATGATAATTGATTAATTAACGCTTTACAAAATACCTTTAAGTAAATGAGCCAATCTAAAACAGTAAACTTATTAATAACTGGAGCGATTAAGCATAATGAATAAAGGCCTAAAACCGGAAACTGAATTTGATTACATCATAATTGGAGCAGGTGCTGCTGGCTGTGTATTAGCATCCGAAATAATAAAAGACGGTCGATTTTCAGTTTGCTTGATAGAGGGAGGGCGTAAGGATACGAGCCGTTGGATACACATACCCGCCACAATGTTTAAAACTCTTAACACTCAAGATGCATCAAGAGTAATATCCGAGCCAGATGCAACTTTAGATGACAGAAACTTCGTAGTCCCACAAGGCACTGTATTA